>BNJV01001935.1_pt1 | contig 48624 bp, 54 predicted proteins | sample 8540591 | NCBI WGS metagenome assembly BNJV01 (sample SAMD00202457, study PRJDB9452) | human saliva metagenome | host: Homo sapiens | reverse complement strand
AAACTAGGTAGATATTAAAAAAATCTAGTTGTATATGATTTGAGAATTATAAAAAGAGAAGCTTTGGAGGCTTTTTCTTTTCATATTTTAAACCTTTAGTGTGCTAGTAGCTCCTAAAATATACAAACGTTCCTGGTTAGCCATTCATTACATAATTAATTTATTTCATGTGATTTAAGATAAGCTATTATCTATGTTCCTTAAATAGGGAAACAGTAAGTACTAGATAAATAGTTTTTAAGTTAGACAACAAAGCACAAATAAAAAGGCCTAGAATAAAAGTAAAACCTAGAGCCCTTAGAGTTATGGTGGTTGTTGGAATTTCATAGTGCATAATCTAAATTCAAAAAAAGGATTGGCACTGACAATAACGAAAAAGTGAGTAAATAATATTGCCTAAAAATACAAGATATACCAATCTCAATCTATATGATAATCCTTAGTATCTATAATTGTCAATAAAAGTGAATTAAAAAGGATAGATAATTTTTATTTTTTTACTTAATGAGAGGTATTTAAATTACTTAACCAATTGGAATAAGCTATTGTAGACTATATTGCTTACTAAAAGCAAACGCATTAAGGTAAAAACTAAATGGACTTATTTTTTTGTACAGTATAGAACATAGCCCTTTGCCTAAATTAATTGTTTAACAAATTGGAGTCAGTACACAATTAAGAAATATCCCCAGGAACAAGAGAGCTTACGTTAACCCCAAAGACCAAAAATAAGATAATTTCGAATAAACAAGAAATTATCTTGGAAGAATTGGTAAGTAATGTTGACAATGTAATTAGCTTTTGTTACTATTTAGTTGATAAGTTATTGAGTGCCACGACGGCGTGGGATCCTTTAGTAGAGGTTTCCAAAAAGTCATACGGTAAGAGGAAAAGGGTGTCTTTTCCTCTTTTTTTGTTTTAGCTTGAGGAAGCAATGAAAAAGCAATTGGCTTACTAAGAGAATATTTCTCAAAAAAAACAGATTTAGCCGCTATTTCTGAGTACGCTTTGAACCAGGCTTTATATGATATTAATCATCGACAACGAAAATATTTAGCTTACAGAACTCCTTGTGAAGCTCTAGTGGATGAGTTCCAATAACTGTTTGCAATTTATCAAAAATTAATGCTTTTACAGATTCAATGATATCATACGTCCCAGCGATAATATTTCTTATTCACATAGGGAACTCATACATGTATTCGGAAAATACTTATTTGTTGAACACACATATTAGTTATGATAAACTACTACTAACAAGAAAATTGTTAGATTTGAGGCTAAGTTAGATTTGAGGCTAATATGAAACAAGAAACACTTATGAAAAATATAAACGAGTTGCTCGAGATTATGCCTTGGTATGTTAAGGAATATTATCAAGCAAAGCTCGTTATTCCATATAGCTACAAGACGCTATATGAGTACTTAAAGGAATATAGACGATTTTTTTGAATGGTTGATTAGCGATCATGAGGAACTGGGTAAAACTGTACGTTATGCAGACTATGATACGATTGCCGATGTTCATATTGATGAGCTGGCCCATTTACCAAAGTCTGTTATCGAAGGCTACTTTGTTTACCTTCGTGAAAATACTGAGCGTCGTTCAATTTCTGAAGTCAGCATTATTCGAACTAAAGATGCCCTCTCTAGTTTGTTTAAGTATCTTACTCAAGAAACTGAGGATGACGAGGGTGAGCCTTATTTCTACCGAAATGTCATGGTTAAGGTGAAAATCAAGAAACCTAAAGATACCTTGGCTAGTCGTGCAGATAACATGAAAGAAAAACTCTTTCTAAACGATACACAGTCTTTCTTGGACTATATCGATAATGAGCATGAAAAGAAAATCTCAAAACGTGCCCAGGTATCGTTTGTCAAAAATAAAGAGCGTGACCTTGCTGTCATAGCACTTCTACTATCTACTGGAGTTCGTTTATCTGAATTAGTCAACCTAGATATGCAAGATGTCAATCTAGCCACAAGGACGATTACAGTTATTCGAAAAGGTGGGAAAAAGGACGTTGTAAATATCGCTCCATTTGGTATACCTTATATTGAGCGATATTTAGAAATTAGGAAGGGACGCTACGCGGCAAGTGATTCAGATAAAGCATTCTTCTTAACGACTCAAAATAAAGTGCCTGCAAGGCTTGGCACACGTTCTGTGGAGCTTTTAGTGAAGAAGTTATCTACTGCTTATGGTAAACCTACTACTCCTCACAAATTACGACACACACTTGCGACACGTCTTTATGAGCAAACAAAAGACAGTCTCTTAGTCTCCCAACAATTAGGACACAAAGGAACTGCAATGGTAGAAGTTTATGCACACGTAGCTGCAGAGACAACTAAGGAAGCCTTGAGTGATTTGTGATGTAGGACTATTATCACACCAATTTTTAAAGATACCGGATATACATTATAGCGGGGTATATGTACATTATTTGTCTGATTGCCTATGTGTATTATTCTCTTATGTGGAGACGATATCATGGTTCATGGTTTTAGAAGCTACCGTACAAAAAGTACGGTAGCTTTTCCCATTCAGAAAATGAAATGTTAGATATTTGGCATCATTTATAGTAAGAGAATAATAAATGATGTTGGATACCATTTAAAATGTTGCTTTTGTACTTCCGAATTGCTAAAATGGTAGTACAAAAGCAACAAAAAGGAGGACAGGCATGTCAAAAAAAAAGAACTGTTACTTGACTATCTAGATAGGAACAATGGCATGATTACCTACAAGGATTGTAAAAAAATTGGTATTCCTACCATATATCTATCAAGACTAGAGAACGAGGGAGTTATTTTTAGGATTGCAAAAGGGATCTATTTATCTGCTAATGGAGACTTTGATGAATACTATTTCTTTCAATATCGTTATCCTAGAACTGTCTTTTCATACATCTCTTCCCTTTATTTACAGGGACTTACAGATGAAATTCCACAATATTTTGAAGTAACAGTTCCCAAGGGATACCGTTTTAGGAATGCACCCTTAAATATCAATATTCACAGTGTTTCAAAGGAGAATTTCAATCTTGGTATCACTAGTGTAAAAACTTCTATGGGAAACACTGTTAATATTTATGATTTTGAACGTGTTTTGTGTGATTTTATCCGTAATAGAGATAAGATTGATACCGAGCTCTTTGTTAAAACACTTCAAACGTATAGTAGCTTCCCTAAAAAAAATCTTGTAAATCTCTATGAATATGCTCAAAAATTGAATATATCGGATGAAGTTAAACGAACCTTGGAGGTGCTATTATGAACAAAGCAAAGTTAACAGCTCTCTGTCATAAAATTTCAAAACAAACAGGGTTAACTTTTAATTCAGTAATGACCTATTATTTTTCTCGAAATTATTTTTGAAAAAAACTAAGTCAAAGTTCTTATGCAGATCACTATATTTTTTTAAAGGGTGGATTTTTTTACTTTCGAATGTCATAGGTGTTGAGTCCCGTAGTACGGTAGATATTGACTTTTTATTTCATAAGCAGACTTTATCTGAAGAAAATGTTCAACAGCAACTAGAAGAAATTTTAACCGAATCGAAAGATGATATTCAATTTTCTATTCAATCTATATCATCTATAAAAAGAAAGTGATAATTATGGCGGTTATAGAGCAACCATATTATGTCAACTGGAAAAATATTAAACAAATTATTCATTTAGATATTGCGACCGGTGATATTGTCACACCTCACCCTGTAACCTATGCTTATAAAGCCATTTTTAACGATGAAAGCTTTTCAATCATAGCTTACACAATTGAAACCATCTTGGCTGAAAAGTTACAAACTATTTACTCAAGAAACTTTTTGAATAGCCGCAGCAAAGATTTCTACGATGTCTATATCCTTTCTAAGTTGAAGAAAAACGACATTGACTTTAGACAATTAAATGTTGCTTGTCAAAGAACCTTCTCTTATCGTGAAACAGAACTTGACTATAATGAAATCGTTCAACTTATGGAATCTTTCAAAACTGACCCTATTCAACAACAACAATGGCAAAACTATTCAAATAAATATAGTTACACAAAAGGGATTTCTTTTTCTGAAATACTTGATGAGATTGTTAATTTGGTAAGTGTCATAGCTTCCTCGAACAATGGTTAGCCCTTGCCTAACAGTTTTTTTGGAAAAAGAAGTGTTAGGACATATAACTTTATTGAGCAGACCTTAAAGTTGATAAACTTGTTCTTAGCTCTTTCGAGGTCTTCTTATTTTTCGTTGTCTCCCATTCAAAAAGGTGGAAGGGGAGACATTGTAAATATCTGTCTACTTGGCAAGTGATTCAGATAAAGCATTTTTCTTAACGACTCAGAATAAAGTGCCTGCAAGGCTTGGAACACGTTCTGTCGAGCTATTGGTGAAGAAGTTATCTACTGCCTACGGTAAGCCTACTACTCCTCACAAACTGCGACAGGTCTATATGAGCAAATAAAAGACAGTCTCATAGTCTCCCAACAATAAGGGCAAAAGGTACTGCAATGGTAGAGGTCTATGTAAATGTAACTGCAGAGATAATGAAGGAGACGTTAAGTGACTTGTAATTTATTGTTACTTCTATATTAGCTATACACGATACATAGTATAATGGATATAAGTGTCGGATGAAAGCTCAATAATTACACTAGTTAAAAAAGCAACAACCACATAATATAGGTTGCTGCTTTTTTAGTGTATATGATTTTCCAAAAGCTGAATTTGAAGGATATTGTCGAGTTGAACTAATCTATATCCTTCACTAGTCTTTATTGATATTTCCTTACGAGACAGTTCTCTCACTTCGCCAAATAAAGTAACTTTCCTATCACGATGTTTGATAGTGAACTGCCCTTTAAGTTTGTTGGCATAGAGTTGAGAAAGTAATAAGAGTTTCTGAGGCTTACTTAAGTCTGTTGAGAAGTCAACACGATATTTAGCAGCATGTAATGATGAGGTATGCTCGGATAGAAAGAACCCCATCCACTTTTGCATCCCAGGATCTTGGTATTCTCTTGCTGCTTGAAATGGTAAATAGGAACGATCAATCATTTTAAACCATCCAAACCTCTAGCAGAATGTCCTCCGATGAGACTACTTCTGGCAATACTCCTCGATGCACTATCAAGTGCATTAGCTTTTAGCAGAGAGGTAAAACCAAATTGGTCTCTGATAGAATCTATTGCTGTCTGGAGCCTTTCTTCTTTCAATTTGTTCGACATCATCAAACAGTGAGATTAAACCAAAAGATTCGTCTACAAACCCAGAATAATTAACCGCTACACTTCGGATTGCCCCTGAAGTGTATTTATTATGGAATAATTTCAACACATAGTTTGTCAGCAGGTCAGTGTTATTCGTTGGTTCAATTTTCATTTGAGTATTGATAGAACGCTTGTTCTCATGCTTAGAGTAGCCAAGGTGTATAGAAACAACAGTCGCTTTTTTACCTATCTTTCTCAGTCGGATAGCAACTTGCTCGGCCATCTCTCTAAGGACAATCTCAATATCACGTTGTCTAAAATAGTCTCTAGGGAGAACCTGTGAGTTGCCTAGACCTTTTGATTTGGGTTTGTAGGGCTTATGAACGTTACTTTCATCAATACCATTAGCATGAAACCATAAACGAAGGCCAGCTACTCCTAGTTCTTTCTTCAAGATATCCGGGTTTGCATTTGCCAAGTCTTTGATTGAGTGGATACCTAACATATTGAAGCGTTTCTCCATTCTCTTACCGATACCCCAGAAATCAGTCATCTTAGGAATAGACCATACCTTATTCTCCACATCCTCATAGGACCAGTTAGCTCTCATGGTTGAAGTTTTCTTTGCTTCATTATCAAGGGCTAGTTTAGCTAGTAAAGGGTTAGCATTGGACATACCAACGGTTGAATAGATACCAGTTTGTCTCCAGATGTCCCTTTGGATTCTAGCTGAAATAAGGTCGAGTTTGTTTTCGTGACAACTGTTTATCTGGAACGAAGTAATTAAGAGAACTAGATAGGTCAATAAAACCTTCGTCTATAGAATAAGGGTAAATATCGTTAGGGCTACCATAGTTTTGAAAAATACCTTGGATTTCCATATTAACTGCGATATATTCGTCCATTCTGGGAGGAACGATGAAAGTCACTTTTGCCCAATCTTCAATGAATCGCACGTATTCCGGATCTGTTCTTAGACCTTGTTTCTTGGCATTGTAATACGAGAACTTTCTTGTTTGAACATCAAAAGGGAGGTCGTAAGCTCTTCCAACATTTGATTTCCCAAACACAGACTTAAATATCGGTGAAGAAGCTAGGATAAGACCTGCAGAGTTATCAGCTCTACTCATAACGCATAGAGAAGTCTTTAGAGGATGTAGTCCTCTCTCAACACATTCGACGCTAGCATAAAAAGACTTCATATCGATAAATACGATATCGCTTCTTGGCTCTCTTGAATAATCAAAATATCCCATGTGCCACCTCTTTTGTTAGTTTATAAGCTAACAAAAGTATAGACTATTTTGACGAGGTTTTCAAGCGATACGATATTACCTATAGATTTGACAGTAAAAAACACCAATAGCTATAATTGGTGTTTTCGGTATTCTTCTGACTTTTTTAAAAGGAGTCATACATGATTTCTTTGATTTACTCCTCAGTAGCAAGTTTGTAGAGCTTTTCAGCGGTATCTAAGGTTATATTTCCTATCTTACGTTCTCCGCTAATGAGACGTTGCACGACTGATATAGAGACTTCTGATGCTTTAGAAATGGAGTAGGCAGTCCGTCCGCTAGTCAATAGTTTTTCGATTTCTGCTCTCATGTCAACCTCCTTATGATCTGACTAAAAATTAAAACAACTTGATGATAGAGTAAATAATAATCCCAATGAAGAGGTAAGCTAGAAGCCCCCTCCAGTCGAAAGGATGGCGCGTTACTTTAAATTTTACTTTCATAACCTTTTTTGATGTACTCTGCTAACATCCCCTATATGCTTGGTGGAAGGAATATCGGGATTATTCCCCGATTTCACACTTAAAGGTGAAGAACAACAAGTGAATTGTGATTAGAAACTTGTGTTTCAACATGAGTGTTCTTTGAATTTAGCACGTATATCTTACTTCTTTCTCTTTATTAATCTTACATATAGTTTATAACGCAAATGGTTTATAATTTCAACACTTTTTGGTGATTTTATATGATAAATTGCAAGAATAAGTGCAACATTTACTCGAACTCATCCTCTAGAGCTTCACAAGCAGTTCTATAAGCTAAACATTTTCGTGGCCGGAGATTGATATCATTTAAGGCCTTGTTCAAAGCCTCATCAGAGATAGCGGCTAGATCTGTTTTCTTTTGGAAATAGCTTACAAAGTTGTTTGATGGCTGAAAACATGGATTTGTCTGTTCTGTCTGATATCTTGAAAGTTAAGTAAAAACGATTTTCCCCGACCAAAAATCTAAATCTTGACATGTTGATGATATAATAACATAGAGGAATCACTATGGAATAAAATTTAAACTGCTGCTACCAGCTACTATTATTAAAAATTTTGTTGATGGATAGTCTGATTGAAATTATGAGAACTATTTGATGGAGCTACTTAATAAGTCATCTTATTTTAAATAAAAAGGACAATCTCTTTTTCTCTAAACCGTTAAATGAAAAATAATGGTCAATGTGATGCAATATTAAAAAAATTATTATCATCATTTTGCACTAGATTACAAGCTAATCATTTGTTTTCTCCAGGTATTAGCAATGATGGTGAAGGTATAATTGGTAATCATGAAAGTCAAAAAGAAATTCGGTGAAGTAAAAACTACTCAGATTAATGTGGCATTCCGAACAAGAGATATATCGGAACTTACTCAATTAGGGGAAAGTTCTTTAAATATTAGAAAGTATGGTATTGAAAGAGACATCATGAAAGTGTTGAAAATGCTTGAAAAAAACAAAAAAATACCTATTATTATTTTTTTCCGCATTCGTTTGAGCTAATTGATATACTCAAGACAGATAATTGGATGATATTATTGTAAGGGTGTTAAATTATGATTTCCACTTACTATTTGAATACAGAAGTTTAAAAAGCAAAGGAATTTGATACCTATTTTGTAACTATATTTCAAGAAAGATCTTATATTTTTTTCTATACTAGACGACCCCCACTGTTTAATTGAGAAAAGTAGATTGTATGTCACTACCTACATTTATTAAATAAAAAAATACCATCTATAAGGAGGACAAGCTATTGATCAATCCAGATTTTTTTACAAAAAGACTAGCAATGATATTTTGTGGAGATGAGATGGAGCTGTTTACTTATAAATCAGGACCTCAGCTTGTATCTTTTTCAATACCTATTTCCATGCCCAGGATAGTTATGGTCAAGGTTTTCCTACAAGGTGGATATATGTGAATGACAAGCTGTTGAACTTTTCATCTAGAGACATTATTAATTCATTTTTCAATCTTATACTCAGCAAACAATATCTTTTAACAGAGCGTCAGATAAGTGAAGTGGATGCTATAGAGCATCAGCAGAAAATAATAAATGAATTAGATAAAATTTGTTCTGTTTATTCTTTAAAACTCTCAAGAAAAGGAAATGAATTTTATTTAGTAGAAATTGATTTAGATTTAGTTGAGATTGGAAAGGGTGGCTTTGCTGATATTTATTTCCAAAAATCTACAGGATTAGTGGTAAAAAAACTAAATGAGGAATCTGTGAGACGACAATCGTTGAGGAGCAGGTTAAAAAGAGAGTATGAAATAACTAAGTCTTGTTCGGATATCGAGAGTATTATTCGAGTATTTGATTTCGATAGTAGTAATTGTTCATACACAATGGAAAAAGCCGATGATACATTGGAAAATTATATTGAAGCAAGTGAGCTGACAGAGGATTCTAAGCTCAATATATTGCGTCAAATACTTTATACTATGTCTCTTGTCCACCAAAGAGATGTTCTGCATAGAGACTTAAGTCCAACCAATGTTTTCTTCGTGAATGGGATAATTAAGATTGCTGATTTTGGATTAGGAAAAAACCTAAATACTCTGACTTCTCATCAAACAATGGATACAACTTCTTTCGGTCAACTCTTTTATTGCGCACCAGAGCAACTAGCCCTTTTAAAAGATGCAGATAAACGAAGTGATGTGTATTCATTGGGACGTATTATTAATTTTGTTATGACTAAAAATCCTATTATTTTTTCACATTCTCTTCGTTCTGTTAGTGAAAAAGCTACGAATTTAGAACCTGATTATAGGTATCAAGACGCTACTGAAATGTTGAATGCATTAAATGCATGGTTGAGCATTAGAAACGACGGAACTTTTAAGAAAAAAATATGGGAAAAAATTGGCTACGGTGTTTTTGATGACGACATAGAAAACTTTATCTATGAAATGCCAGCAAAAGAATTATGTCAAGCATGCATCAAAAAAAGTAATGTTTTTATTGAAAGCTTAATGGTCTTTATGAAGTTAGATGATACACACGCGATTTATATCATTCAGACAATTCATTCTAACTACGAGCAATATTTGAAACGATTTGAAGATGCAGATCCTTTCGCTTCCCTTTCTTATAGAGTTTTAAAGGGACAATTTCCCTTTATTGTTAATGAAGTGGCTGCTCAGATTTTGCACTATGTAGCCTATGAAGTTGGGCGCTTTTCTGCTCAGCGTAAGATAGATAACTTGATTGAAAATGGGATTGAACCAATGATTGAATCCATATTAGAAAGATAGATTGGGAGGAAATGTAATGACAAATGATGAATATTTTAATGAAATAGAGACATATTTCATTAAATTAAGAGAATATCGTGAAGAATCAAAGAGAATAGCTACAGGTATTGTTGGTGAAAACTTTACTGAAGATGATTTGTTTTTTATTTCTGCACTTAACAGACGAGTTCAATTTATTGATGGAATAATAGACTTATTAAGAACGAGAAATCTGACTTGTGCAGGAATTTTAGTACGAACACAACTTGATAATCTTATGAGAGTTTTCGCAGCTTTTATATCAGAAGACAGAAGATTATTTATTAAAGAGACTTTAAGTGGTACAGCTATTAGAAATTTGAAAGATAATCAAAACAGAAAGATGACTGATGTCAATCTTAAGAAAAAGGATATCAGAGTATTATCCTGAGATTGAGGAAATTTACAATAAATCATCTGGTTATGTTCATTTGTCTGAAGTCGCATTTCATCAAGCTTTTTGGACAGAACAATCTGATGAAGATTTTGGAATTAGATTTTCAGTTGGTTTGTCTCCTAGGGAAGAACTAAATCCTATTCTAATTGAGTGTGCTGAAGTATTCTGTTACTTTACTGAGATTGAATATGATTTTTTTACCAAAAATCATTGATTCAAAAAAAGTTTTTTTGATAATAAACAAAAAGATATTTTAGAATTAACGTGAGCTATATTAAACTATCAATAATAACGAAGATAAAAAAATAAATAATAGGGGAAAAAAATGAATTATGACAACAAATAGTATTAGCTCATATATCACATTGATATCGATTGCTCATAACCAATTTGGTGATGAGTTGAACATTGATAATTGGAACTGTGAGTTTAAAAATTGGGAAATGCAGTCAATTTCAAATGGTAAATATTATACTTTTTTTGAAGAAAGTAAAAAAATAGATTGTAGAGTAACCAAAGAACCTATATATCAGGGAAAACCCAATAATGTGGAAGATTATACTTAGAAAAAAATCCTAAAAACTAACTATTTCGTTGCTGCTCTAAGTAATGTTAACCATGTTAAGGATCCTGATGACCCATCCATTCCAGGTGAGAATACAAAAGATCGAGGGCATTTTATTGCTGACTCATTTGATAAGTATTTACTTACAAATGATGAACGTAATGCTAATAACTCACAATCCAATCAATTTTTTTGGTATAAATAATAAAAGCAATATCTCACCTCAAGATTTTTAGAGCAAATCGAAACTCCAAGGAATATGCTGGACAGTTGAGATTCGAGCAAAAAAAGTGAGAAATTATCTTGAGAAAAGTACTAATGCAAATGAAGAAGTTTATTATGAAATTGAGGAAATTAAAAATAGAAGAAAAGGTATTAGGTCGCAGAATATTCATTCATTGGAATCAAAGTGATGAAGCTGATATTCATGTATTTATTCCAGAAGACCGTGATTGACTATTATTAAATATATCTGATAAATTGCAAGAATAAGTGCAACGTTTACTCTAACTCATCCACTAGAGCTTCATAAGCAGTCTTGTAAGCTAAACATTTTCGTGGTCGGTGATTGATATCATATAAGGCCTTGTTCAAAGCCTCATCAGAGATAGCAGCTAAAACTGTTTTCTTTGGGAAATATTCTCTTAGTAAGCCATTTGCGTTTTCATTGCTTCCTCTCTGCCAAGATGAATAGGCGTCCGCAAAGAAAAAGGAAATTCCTAAATTCTCTACTAGAGGATAGCAGGCGAACTCTTTTCCTCTATCTGAAGTGAAGGTTTTAAGAGTCTCTTTTGGAAATAGCTTACAAAGTTGTTCGATGGCTGAAAACATGGCTTTGGCTGTTCTGTCTGGTATCTTGAAAGATAAGTAAAAGCTCGTTTTTCGCTCTAGAAAAGTCGCTAAACACCCCTTGCTTTTGCCTCTGGAAGACACTACAGTATCTAGCTCCCAGTGACCAAAGGTCTCGCGATTCCTGACCTCTTTAGGACGTTTAGCAATCGACGTGCCAATCCTAAATGTCCCACATGTTTCTTTGGGTTGTCGAGTTTTTCCTTTACGTCGAAGGACGCTTAAATCCAGTTCAAGCAAACCAGCATAAAGCCAGTTATAGATGGTTTTAAAGGCTACCATTGGCTTTTGTTCAAGATGATAGCGCCCCCAAATCTGTTCCGGCGACCAGGAGGATTTTAAACCGTTCTCAATTTCCTTTTTCAACTTAGGTATTAAACAAGACTTCCGTCCTTTTTGCTTATCCCTATGGTCGTACTGTTCCTGTGCTAAGACTGAGGAATAAGTATTTTGGCATCGTCTTAACTCTCTTGAAATGGTAGACTTATGGACGCCAAGTTTACTTGCAATTTGGCAAGGTTTCAAACCTAATTCCAAGTAAGTTTCTATCTTTATTCGGTTGGATATGGTAAGATGGGAGTAGCTTATAGTTTTCCCTCGGGTTCTGTTTGTGTGCTTACTTACAGTTTACATCAATGAAAGGCTATGAGTTTTTTGTTGCACTATATTTTACAATTTTTCTCATATAAAAAAGTAGACGAATGTCTACTAGAAATGTTGAGGTTTGGCAAACGGCTGGTAATGATGATGCTATAGATTCCTTATCTCAAATACTGCCGTATTAATCCACTCGTTATTCATTTGAAAGTCATTTTCTATGATTTTACTAAAGGTAAAACCATTTTTTAAAAGCACTCTCTGAGAAGCCAGATTGTACGTTGCCGTCCCCGCGATAATCTTATGTAAACCATAAGTAGTAAAGGCCTTTTCTAAAACGAGTTTAACCGCTTCGCTGGCATATCCTAAATTAGTAACATTTTCTCCAATCCTATATCCAAGTTCTGCTGTTTTTCTATCCTTCCCTAAAACACTTAAATTGATTCTTCCAACCATAACACCTTGTGCATCTCTAATAAGATGCATGTAGACATCATGATTCTCTTGTTCCCTTAACAATTCCCTTGTAATTTCTTTAAAACTTTCTGAATCAAAATAGTGAGCTGGTCTTGGAGGTAAACTTCGCTCAAAATACTCTCTATTTTCTTTTTCAAAAGAATAAACATCTATGCTATTTTTCTTCAGATATCAACTCTAAACTTATCATTGTAAACCATCTCCTATCATTCTCTAAACTCAAATTCACTCATGTTCACACAAAGTGACATTTACAAAATTTAAAGAGATATCTTAATTTTTTCATATCGTATCTACATTATAACATAACATACTATGAAGAAAAATAATATCCATCAAGGACCTCATAAATTCCAACATCTTGCTAAACAAGCAGGTTTTTCTCTTGAGGCCATTTCAGAAGCACTTACTCATAGTGACATCCAAATAACGAAGACTTATGTCAATACTACTGAAAAAGTAAATCAAACAGCAGGAGAAATAGCCTTTAGAAGTCTCAAAAAGCAATAGGGTGAACTTGGGGTGAACTTTGATTTTTTGAAACAAAAAAGACATCCAAGAAAAAATTCTTGAATGTCTGTAAACGTTGATATAATCGTGTTGATTAACGTTTTGAGAATTGTGATGCTTTACGAGCTTTCTTAAGACCTGGTTTGAAACACTTCTATTTGACTAAGTTTCAACATATGCTTAAAATCAATGTTTTCCCACGTTTTCAGAAAGAACAATTTCATCTAATTTGAAGATATTTCAGTTGAATGGTGTGAATTTTCCCCTAAAAATACACAAATTGCGCTAGATTTTACCAAAAAGTTCACACCATTCATTTCCCAAGAAATATTAACTAGCAATCACTATGGCAATTCTACCTTCAAGCTCATATCTGTCGGTTGTAATACCTTCTGAGCAGCAGCAAGAAAGGCTAGTCCATTATCAGATGGAGAAAATTGGAAGGTGATATGGATAACTTTTTTATCAAAGCTATCTCCATATCGCTCCACGTACTGCTTGCTTTCGAGGAAGTAGATATAGTTGTTGAGTTTTTCTTGAAGTTTCAACAAATGTTCCTCCTCTAAAGCTTCTATCCATTTGTTTTTATCAATCAATAACAACTCCAGATAGTCATCTGAAACTCCCAGTGCATCACCTATAGCTAGACCAAAGATAACCGAATTTATCTTTTGTTTAAGATTATATCATCTATACTGATTTGAATCATCTTCCCATTTATCTCTTAATCTCATAGCCCTCTCCTGAATTTCTGGAATCAAGAATTTTTGAGCCTGGAAATAATGTTCCGATATAGGCGGATTTTATTTCCAACCGAAAAATAATAAGGAGCAAAATTGGAAATATAACCATAAGTATCGTTTACCTTATAGAATTTAATTTCCTTCATTCTATTCCTCCAACCCGAAATCAGCTTGTGATTGATCCTTCTCCTCCAGAAGTTTTTCCACATAATCAGGTTCTATCTTTAAAAACAGTTTCAAAGTATCATGAATTCTCCAATAATTATCTTCAGGTTTGTCCATAATGGTTGAAAGGAATTGTTTTAGGTAGGGGATGTATTCAGAAAAACCATTTTCCTCAACTAAATAGTAAAAACATGAAATATCATAATAACTTTTTCCTGCCTGCTCTATAATTTTGCAGACATAAGGGAATATGTCTTGCCTTGCTTGATCGCCATCACCTCTATCTGACTGATTGGCCCAATAGCTAATAAGAGCATCTAGTAATATTCTATTTGTATCATCATAACTATATAGCCGATGAGGAATGTAATCTTCCAATTTCCCTTCAACAAACATCTGAGCCAACACATTAAAACCTGCTTTCAGTCCCCAATTAGTTAAAAGCCTAGAAGCTTTATAGCGCAAAAAATCATCATCGCTAGATAATAAAGAGATAAGTTTGTTAATCGTTTCTTCTGGCACATCTTCTAAATCAACTTCTTCAAGCAGATCTGCGTAGTCTACTCCATTAGGGACTTTGTAAAATAGATTATCAAGTTCTTCTCTAGTCATTTTTTCTCCTTTTTTGATTGTACGCCTATTCTTCAAAGATTTCAACTATACTATTCCCACAACATCTAACTAAGTTAGATGTTCATAATAAAAATGGATCGAATTTCAGTATCTTGGTAAATAAAAAATACTGCTGGCTCAATAGCTCTATATTTCCTTATTTTTAAATATGAAAATTACAGGAGTTTAGGAGTGAAGTTTTGCGCGTGGTATGACAATTTAATACAAAAAGGATAGCATCACTATATGCTATCCTTATGTCGTCCTATATTTATTGTGCAGGTCTCAAAGTTGCTGCAACTGTCCGAATAGTACTTTGTGTAAGCTCATCTCGTTTTTCTTCATCAGTGATTACACGAGGTTTTGGAAAGTCCTCGATAGGCTTTTCATGTTCTTTGGCCTGCTTTTTAGCTTGTTCAAGTCGTTGGTGTTGAGCTTCTGGGCCCCAGTCTTTTTCTGCAGCAATCTCAGAGACCATGAAGGCACTGTATCGATATGCCTCTGGAACAATCGTCTGGATTTGTTCTTTAGTGAAGCGGTCTCCCTCACTATAATCAACGACATCCCAAATTAGTCCGCCGTTACCATCTTCTTGTGCTGCAAGGAAGTGTTCGCATCCAATAGGATTTGAGAGGTTGATCATAAAGAGTTCTTCAGACCATTCTCCAGTCATTACAGCATCAATGAATGTTTTATATTCATCGTCCGAGGCAAAATTTAGATGCCCGTCCTTTTCAGCTTTTTGAGCTTCACATAATACCTCAAATCGTTCTTGGTATAGTGAGAAATTGTACTGCTTCAAAAAACTTGCTTGTTCTGTTGTTAAAATATTTTTCTTCATCGTGATTACCTCTTATTCTAAGTTAAATGTCAGTGTTACTTTAGTCAATGGGATGTGTTTAAGCCCCCAAAAGCCTGATTTCAGCAACACTTTGAACATACCAGCTACATTTCCTTCTGTATCTTGCCTAAACTTTTCATCTCTGATTTCTGTAAGACCTTTAAACTCGTGAGAAATGCTACTAGCAATAGATGAACGCATAGATTCCTTGATATTATCTACGGTATCAAATCTTCCTCTGATATTTGCATTGTGTCTATCATCAAAAATGATTTTATTGATCTGACCTTTGCTGAAGTTTCTTAAGGCAATAGCTACAACATAAGGAAGTGCAATCGCTAGTGTAACTAGTGGGTGTGTTAGAATATCAAACACTATACCTTTTAGAGTGGTGATAAGTACGATATAAGCCAATGCTCCTATCAATTTAAAGTAATTAACTGACATCGTAAATTTATTTTTTCGATTAGCTAATAACAGACCAATACATACATAAACCACTAGTAATACCAGGGCGACAATATGAATCGTCTTTGTTGAAACATTGAGAATATTGTTTGCTAATAACAGGACTGAAGTGGCTGTTATAAATATGATTTCAAGGAAATAAATACTTTCAGCAAACCATTTCATCAGTAACATGAACATTAATTTATTATTTTTCAAAAAGACACCTTCTTTCTACTTATATGGTCTTGTCTTGATTTCATAAGTCCATAGTTATATAAATTATCAGTCCTCATATAAGCAATAACTTCCTTCCTAGTTCGTTTTAAAGTACTTCTTAATTATAGGAAAATAAATATCTATTTGTAACCTAGTGACATACTATAACTAGTTTTTAAAATGCTTTTTTCCAACAACTTCCTCAATAAATTTCTAGTACTGATTATCTACTAGTAGGTGTAGTAAGAGCCTCTTCGATGCCCCATCCCCTATGTCGTCTATTTGAGTAGAGGTGGCGACTAATCCCATATTTATGACACATCTCAGAAATTGATTTATAAGAGTTTCCCAGATGGTCCGTTGCTTTCTTTTGTCTCTTTTCGATAGGAGTGGTAAGGGCCTCTTCAACACTCCAGCCCTTACGTCGTCTATTTGAGTAGTTATGAAAACTAATTCCATATTCATGACACATTTCAGAAATTGTTCTATAAGAGTTTCCCAGATGGTCCGTCACTTTCTTTTGTCTCGTTTCAATAGGGGTGGTAAGGGCCTCTTCGATGCTCCATCCCTTATGTCGTCTATTTGAGTAGTTATGAAAACTAATTCCATATTCATGACACATTTCAGAAATTGTTTCGTAAGAATTCCCCAGATGGTCCGTCGCTGTCTTTCGTCCTTTTCCAATAGGAGTAGTAAGAGCCTCTTCGATACTCCAGTGCTTACGTCGTCTAGTTGAGTAGGTCTGACGACTAATCCCATATTTATGGCACATCTCGGAGACTGTAGCATAGGAATTTCCTAAGTGGTCAGTTGTTATCTTTTGTTTTGCTTTGAAAGGCAGAGTGAGGGCTTCTTCAATACTAAAACCCATTTTCACTCTTCTATAAAACGTGGGTTTATGTATTCCGTAGAAGTCACACATCTCTTTTTGATTCTTAAATTTGTTTCCGAGATGGTCAACACAAGATTTCTGCTGTGGTTTAGTTTCAGTTTCAAGTGCCTCTCTTACGGACATTCCTGACGAAAGCCTTTTTAATAAGGTAGTTCTCTTAATCCCCCAATGCTCTGCCATTTCACGTATGGTAGGAAAAGTATGTCCTAGATGATCTGTCCTTCTTTCGAGTTCGTCAGCCTCAGTCTTACTTTTTTGATAGTTAGGATTAATCGGTATAGTAAGTGCTTTTTCTTTATCCCACCCTCGTTTAATTCTGTCGCGATAAGTAGATGGTTCGATATTGTAACTATCACTCATCTTATTGATAGATTCATAGATATTACCTAAATGGTCAGTTCTCTGAGCAATACTATCATTTATTTTCATCTTAAAATCCTTTCTTGTCTTAAGCTATTATATTGTATATTAGTATACCAATCTCATTTACTTTTTGTAACCTAGTGACACCCCCCCAAAAAAACACAACTCTTGTGAGCTGTGTTTTTAGGGAATTATGAATTTAGAATAGGGAAAAGGAATTTTAAGAAGTGGGTGCTATCTTAGTACTCTTTACTACGTTTAGAGAAACCAAGCATTCCAAGTGCAGTAGCCAAAATAACTGCACCTGCTGTAGCAATAGCTGAAGTTGATTGTTCACCAGTGTTAGGAAGAACTTTGATAGCTTGTTGTTGGGCAGGCACTTCTTCTACTGGAGTTACTGGGGTAGAAGTAGGTCCGCCAGACTCTCCTACTGGTGCTGCTGGTGGTGTATCAAATGACACGAGGTTTGATTTATAGGCATTACCGAAATCAATTTGATAAAAGTCATTTTCTACTTTAGTTCCGGCAGGGACTTGCAATGTAGCAGGGAGATTAACTGTTACATTATTATTTTTTAGAATGTAGTCTTGGTAATAATCAACTGGATTTTTAGCTACCCAGAGATAGAACTCACCAGTTGGGTTAAGACCTGATTCATCTAGGATCTTGTTGATGGCATCAGTACGTCCTTCATCTGACAGTACGTGATACATATCAAAGAGGTCTTTGACATCTTTGTTCTTGCTATCGACAATAGTAATAGCATCTTCATCTACTGTGAATGCACCATCTTGGACATCATCGAGGAGTGCAAATTTAAGTGCTTGTTTAGATGCAGCCATATCTTTGTATGGGCTATAGTCAGTCGTCAAATGGAAGGTTACTTTATCATCGTCAGTAGTCTTACCGTCGATGTCATTTCCTTTTGAATCTGTAACAGACTTATGTGGTTTTGGAGCCGTTGGTGTCTTGTTAGTGACAGTATCAGAGAAGGTTTCGTAACCATTACGACCAGCTTTATAAGTATTATCGTAGAAACCGTTATCGTCAGTTGCTACAAACTTGATTGTAGGTGCTTCTAGAGTTTTACCTTCATATTTAGCCGTAAATGTGTAGGTCTTAGAAGCATCATCATAGTCAACGTTCCAACCTTTAGCCTCATTTTCAGCTTTGTTGGCTTCGATGTTAGGAACTTCTCCAAATTCAAGAGGATCACGAGTTGTTACGGTATCGCCAACTTTTGCATTGGCAAAAATGTTTCCATTATTCAAAACGTACGTAAGTTCATCACTTTTCGGAATCATCTTACCATTAACATTTTCGCCGTCGCTGTTGAGGACAGTTTTAGTTACAGTTGGTTGATAATTCATACTGTAGTCATGGTAGCTTACAGATGGAATTTCTGGTTTAACAGGCTCATTAACCTTTTTAACTGTAGCTGATGGAACCACGTTTGGATTAGTGAAATCAAGACTCAACTGACCATGAGTATTGATAATCCAGTTATCATCAATGTTAAGAATTTGGGATAATACCAGTAGTTTCGCCTGGTTTCAAGACATAGGACTTGTTAAGTGCAATACTACGATTGATATCTTCCGCAAAGCTAGAGTTACCATCATGGTTTACTGAGTAGATTTCTTCTCCGTCTGTGTAAACGTGGTAGTTAAGATTTTGGTTAACACCAGTATTCAGACGGTTACTTGTATAAGCATAGTTCCACAAATCGAGACTATTAAGTGTTACGGTTGTCGAACCGTCTCCGTTAGCAGCAGACGTGAAATTAACCTTACCATTAAGGGTACCTGTACCCAAAACACCCAAGCTATCATTAGCTGAGTCATTCATATCGTGCGTGAATGAGAAGGTGCCGTCTGGATTAACACTACCATTTTGAACAGAGTTCCCGTAAGTCAATTGATCAACATTTTGTGTTGTCACACGTCCATCAACATTAACGTTAGCATTATCCTTCATAGCAGCATAATCTTTGTTAAATTTGTCGATGGTTTCTTTGTTCGAAGCAATCTGCTTGTTAACCTGTTCAGTATAGGTGTTGTAATCACCTACATTATTACCATCCCCACTTGAGATTTCAGTAGCTTCAGCTTTAATAAGTCCATTACTATCTTTAACCGCTTTGTCTACTTGAGTTTCAAGTGTGTCGTGAGCTTTGTCAGCTGCATCATAGGCTGATTGGCGTCCAGATGCGTCCTGGGTAGCTTGTTTGATTGTAGCTACTTGTTCATTTTGGTCGGCCTTGATTTCAGCTTGCTTTGTTTCGAGTTCTTCGCTTGTAGTCGCAGTCCCCTTGTCTTGGGTAGCATCTTGTGTTACTTTACACCGCTATCTTTGGCAGTAGCAACTGCATCTGTGACGGCTGTGTTGTCGATAGTTACCTTTTCAGCTACCGTAGATGTATTAGCCTTTTCAGCGTAAGCATTATTATCATTAGTGCTTACTGGTTGTGTAGTGGCTACTTCTGCTACTGTTTCAGTAGGTTGTGAAACAGTAGTGTTTGTTGCAGTCGCTGTGGTTGTTGGAGTAGAGACATCTGAAGTTGCAACAGCTGTAGCTTGTGACATAAGACTGTCTGCGTTTGCTTGTGAGGTAGCAACTGGTTCTGAATTTACAGGAGCTTCAGTTACTTCATCTGCGGATGCTTGGGAAGTTCCCCCAACGATTGCTGCAGCTCCAAGTGCAAGTACACCTACAGCTCCATAGACTTTATTTTTACGAATAGAGCCATGTCCTTTCGTGTTATTTGAGTCTTTAAACATTTTCAATAATCACCTTTCTTAGTTTGAGTACCATTTATCTTGTTTCACAGCTGTTCGTTGAAGACCAAGTGCTGCCAAAATCAAGAATCCAAAGGTAACGAGTTTTGTTCCAGCTTCCCCTGTTTCAGGAAGTGTTACCATTTCTCCTGCCTCGGTCTTAACAGAGACAGTTCCATCCTCATTTACTGCTCCTCCTGCCTGTGAAGCTGGAACTGAGGCTACCGAACCATCGAAGTTTTGTACAACAAGATCACTATTGTTTGTTGAGACAACTTTATAACCAGTATTTGTAACGACTGGTTGACTAGGAGTCACATTAAGTACAACTTGTTTTGTTGAAGGAGAAACGTCCCCTGGTTTAGGTGCTTCTTGAACATTCGTGTCGCTAACTTTAGGAGTTTCTTCAGTTTTAGGAGACTCAACTACCTTGTTTGAAGATGCTGTTGAAGTTGAAGCTACTTCTGTACGATTGTCAGATTTATGTTCAGATGGTGTAGAGACACCAGTTCCATTGGTTCCGTCAAGAATATGAGGAGTGTTTGTAGCAGTTTCAGATAGTTCTGGAGAAGTCGATGATTTCTCAGAAGATGTTGTTCCTTCGCTACTTGGCAAACTTACACCAGTTCCAGATGTTCCATCAGATACTTTTGGTGTTTCTGAACTTGTTGAAGAAGATTCAGCTGAAGTTGATGAGCCACTAGGTGCTTCAGAACTTGAAGCGTTATTCCCTTCAGTTGGTGCTGGAGTTGGTGTGGCAACAGTTGACACTTTATCATTAACAGTATTTGGTGAACTTTCACTGCTACTGCTAGTGTTATTTTCACTATTGTGGTTAGTATTAGCAGTATCCGTTGCGTTAGGCTTAGTAGGAGTTTCAGTTACTGTGTGCTCTGAAGGGGTAGGTGTTTCTGATGCAGTTGAAGTTGTATCAGAAGTAGAGTTTCCTTCACTTCCTTCAGAGGTAGCTGTAGACGTTTCAGCAGTTGTACTTGCATTTTCAGAAGTCGTAGGTGTAGCCTCAGAAGTTTCTGATGTCTTCCCTTCGTCTTGACTTGGCGTAGTAACACTTGGTGTTGTAGGTGTAGCTACACCTGTACCAGTAGAACCGTCAGTTACTTTAGGTGTCTCAGTTGTTACACCTTCATTTTTAGAAGTGTCAACTTTAGGTGCTTCAGCAGTTGGGACATCTGTGGTATTGGTACCGGGTGTCGCTGGTGTTGATGAAGCGGGAGGAAGAAGTGTATCGGAGTGTCCAGTCGTAACAGTAGCATTATCTGTTGGTCCAGTTGGTGCGGCAGATTCGTCTGCTGATACTCCATTATTAACCAAACCTGTTGCTACAAGGGCTGTTAAAAAAGCTCCAGATTTTAGGATCATTGAACGTTTGTTTTTATCCATAAATAAGCAATTTCCTTTCTTAAAAAATTACAGTTAGATGATAGCAAAAGTCATCCCTGACTCAAACCCAGTGACACCCTATGAATACACAAAAAAAGAGCATACTGCTCTTTTGTAATCTATTCATGAAATTTATTGTCGTCTAATTATTTAAGACCTTTTTGTTTCTAGTACGAAACGTTCAAGCTCCCCTTCAAACTTATCTAGTAATACAGTATAGGACAGAATAGATACGGCAACCTCCAAATCATTAGCGAGTAACTTATTGAGAGTCGCATTTAAATGTACCAGTTGTTCGTCAGTTAAAGAGGATGCCTCATCAATGACCAAATATATAGAAGTATCTTTGACTTCTACATTTAACAAAAAATCTATGAAGCTATCAAAGTCGCTAAACGATAGGTCACAATTCACTTCTTTTTTATTATTGCCATTAAAATAGACGATAAGATTATTGGTGTTTTCACTTAAATATTCAATATAATTTCTTGCGAGGTAGGTTTTTCCAGAACCAACCTTTCCCAAAATATTAGTTATCCTATTTCGTTTAGACATTATCTGGAAAAATATCTAACAACGTTTCTGAGGGTTCGACTAACAATTTGCTATTATATCTCTTTATGCTAGCTTTATTATTAATATTTTTCATATTCTCTTACTCTCCTTCTCCCATTATAACACGTTTTGCGGAAGTCCTTGAAAAGCATATTAATTAAAAGCTCGTCTACGCATTAAGATCCCAATTTCTTGCCAAGATACCTCCATATCATCAGAGGGAGTGTTTCCTAATAGGAAAACGGACTTATTATGGAATAGAGCATCAAATCCAATGTCTTCATAAAAGAGTTCTTCGTCATCATATTGAAAGCCAGAATCAATATCGAATTCATTATTAAATATAGCACGGCAAATAAAGTACGCACCTAGACCATAGTAAGTAATAGGTTCATTGGAACCTTTAGGTGTAGCTTCAAATCGATAGTACTTCTCTACTTCGATGGAGTTTTGAGCATTGACTTCAATAGGCTTAAGATAACAGTACCCACGACTAGCGAGAGCTTCATCTAATTGCTGACGTAGGGGGCTTTTTTTATGAGCGATGAGACCAGGGATGGCATCCGCCTTACTGTCGAGAAAGTCGTATGCATTCAGAAGAATCAAACCTTTATTAAAAAAGTCTGGGCTAGTCTGTCTGTCCAACCATTCACCTAAAAATCGGTTAATACGAGGTGTGTTCATATTTTTCTCCTTTCATAGATATTTGAATCGTCTTTTCTTAAACTAAGATTAGTGTAGCACAGAGGAAATTATAAGAGCAAGCGCAGAGAGCCCTAAATTTTCAAAAGTCATTTAAAATGAACTATTTTTTAGACGTTGCTTTATCAACTTCAAGGTTTACTTGTTCAATTCCTTTTTATTGTCTTTATTAAAGCCCACAGTGATTCAAAAGTTAAAGGACGGTGTTGCTATTCCTACAGTTGCTGCAGTACACAGCTCCTTTGATTTGTTTCACGATAGTGATAAGCTATATCTCGCTCAGACTCCTGACCAGCAGTTCTCATTACTTGAAGTTAGGCACTATTCTTGGGGCGAGGTGTTTATTTATATATTATTCTGCTGGTACTAAGTGCGAAGTGACAGTGCTTTTCGTTTGCAAATTAATAAACTTCCTCGCCTCATTCTCTTCCAACACTCGATCAAGTACACTCGCACTATCCTTTAATATAAATTGCCAATTACGGGGTAAAGTCTCGTCCTGTCGTTGTAAACCTTCCATCTCCTACTTGAGTAATAATGTAGTCTGTTCCTACTGCTATTCAGGGAAAAATATAGTTAATGTTCTTTCGATAACTGCTTTTTGGAAATTTGTTCCCCAAAATAGAAAATAGCTCCATAATCTCTACAGTAGTTTTACCTACTACAGAAATTATAGAGCCTACTATGAAGCGATAAATTTAGTGTTGAAAACTCTACCTTCCAAATGAACATCTGATACCGTACTTCTCTATCAAACATTATTGATATGAACGTAAAGAGAGGAAATAGTATTGGGAGACCTCTAACTTCAGGCTTCTTCAGTATCTTCTGATCCACACCAACGACACTTTTCGTAATTATCTGTTTCATCAATATCATACGAATAGTATCCAAGACAACTATTACAGTAACGGTCTATTTCCATGTTGAACCTCCAAAATCCAGACTATCTAATCTGGATAGCCAATAACATTTTTTTCAACGGTCTCAATAACTTCCTTAGGAATATCAGCAATAGCTGTCTGATAAACTATATTTTGTCGTGGATTAAAGAAACCTAGCTTTGATATACTCAAGAACTCTGGTTGATCGGAACGAATCCCCATTAAATAGTATATAAGAACCTGCAGCGTATAGTCCTTATTCGGTTTTGATTTTATGACCTTGAAATCCCAAAGAGTATCCTTGGTTAAGTAATCTCCATCACCTGATGTGATTGTGTCCGTATATGCAGAGTCGAATGTAAATCCATCTAAAGTGATTGGCCCATAGATTTCAAAGAAGTGTGGACTTCGCTGTACCATGATACGAATATTTTCAATCGTGGCTTCATCAGCATGAATAGTATCAACTGTCATAAAACGAGCAGGGCCTGCTCTAAAAGCAACATCATAACCCACCAGAATACATGCAGCAGCAATTGATTGATTATCTAGTCCAACAATTTGGTCTAATAGTGAAATAGCCTTATCAAATTCACCAACCAGATACGCTCCATTTAAAGAAATCTTAAACGCTTCTTTGGGCTGAGCACCATTCATCAAACGTGTTAGATAGTCTACAGCCAGACCAACAAGTTCAGGCGATACAGACTCATCTGAATTCAAGGTTTTTCCGTCATCTAAGGTAATCGCTGAAAACTGCTTCAATGGTATGTAACCACCTCTAGGCTGTTTCACTACCTTTATTCGGTTTGTTACTGAAGTCATTTTTTATCTCCCAAGTACTAACAACTATAATTAACTATGGTAAATTGCCATTTGTTATCAACAAATTGTATTGAAGTTCTAGTAACGGAGCCATAGGCTATGCTACTTCTCCTCAATCTTTCATAAGCTCTTCAAATGGATTTGAAGAATATTCTGGTTCTTCCTTAAGAAACTCAATAGCTGACTTCTTCGCCAATTCCTTATAAAGCTCAATTTCCTCCATCGAATTGAAAGCTTTAGGGTCATTAGGATCCAGAAGATATTTTCCTTCAACAAATTTTAAGCCCTCAATTTCTCGAGCCATCATCTTCATACTATAATCTAACTTATCAAACATTACTTTTTCCTTTCATTTCCGAATTCGTCACATTATACTAAAAGTCCTTGATTACTTTATCTAGCTAAACCAAATACCTATTTTTGCTAGATAAAAACAGAAAGACTATTAAATCAAAATGATACTGAATTCTGTTCCCTTAGTTTTTTTATTTATCTCATGATTATATTTTATCAATATAGATATATAAAACAAGCGCAATAACAATGCACCTGTTCCTGTATTCGACCATGTACAAACAAATTAATAATGAAGTGCGAGTTACATGTACTTTTATCTTTTTATCATGTAAAATTGAAAGTAATTTGGCTATATATTTATTTAATTAGGAAATATCAAGTACCGTGAAGTCTCATTATGACACTCTACATTTTCCCACTAACATGTAGCGATCAAGTTTAAAAACACCAAAAAAGCCAAAGCTTAAGCTTCAGCTTTTATAGTCTCAAATCATCTGTTAATACGACATTGATAGGTTCTTCAGTATTTTTACGATACCTCTTCAAACAGACTAACGAAACAACTACCGAAAGTAATATCAATAAAACACCACATACAACCATTGCAAAGACCTGTTCAGGACGAGTGCCATAGTTCTCAGTATAGTTCAATAGTGATGTACTAGTTTCCATTTTTTGGATAACGTTGGGAACAAAGTTCCAAGATACAATTGTAAAGACTGCTAAAAAGAGTAGCATTCCGAACGCCCAACTTAGAACGTAACGTTGCTGACGAGTCATAAAGTCACGCTGCTTGTATTCTTCAACACATAGTCCCTTATATTGTCCATCCTTAGTAAAGAAACGTGGTTCTTCACCGTTTTTAATTCGTTGAATATCACTTAAAATTTCAGCACTTAAGTGTCTAGCCGGTAACTCTTGAGCTAGTTTATTTTGTTCTTCAATATTTAACTCAGCAACATCATCAGTATATTTTAAAAGATATTCCTTAGTCTGTCCGTCAAATAATCTGACCAACTTCCTTAAAAGACGCTTTGTTTCTTTTTCCATGACTCCTCATCTCCAATCGTTCTTTAATCCTATTCTCTTATTATCACCAATTCTTTAATCCCTGTGCTATGGCACTATTATATCAAGGATTAAGAAGATATGCACTTACACAAGGACAAAAATTCCTATTAGAGTTAAATATATAAAGAAAAGCTCCATCTATTGATGAAGCTAAACAAGATATGTAAGACGGATTGACTACATTTAGTCATGTCCATGTTCAGCATGATCAGCCTCAGCTACTCCATGAACTGATGTTACTTCTATTTGAGTTGTTCCCATAACGTAATTCCCACAGAAATAAAGTTTTGCTCCGTCTGGGTTAGCAATCTCAAGGACAAACTGACGAACATTGTCTGCTTTGGCTTTAAATACTTGAGTTTTAGCATCAGAATACTTATAGCCTAGCATGAATTTCGCAACAAGCTCATACTGCATCTTGGTTCCAGTAATCGTTAAGTGATTTTGATAATCTGGCTTAACATCGGTTACGTTCTGAACAGTCTCAACATAAGAGCACATCTCTTTCAGTGCATTTTTTACAGTTTGTGTGTCAGCATCATCTGCAGGTGTTTGTGTTTCCAAGGTCGCAAGTGCCTCTTTACGCCATCTCTCATACTTATCTTCCTTTGTCATTTCTTCCGATGACGAATCCTCAAGCACCTGTTCGGTGCTAGGGGGTGTTATTTTTTTCTTCGGTTCATTTTTCTTCATAAACGCAGAGACCAATAACATGACTCCAAGAGCGAGGAAAATGACCACCAAAATAATAATGTACTTAGAATCTTTTTTCATGAGCCCAGTATAGCATCATTTATACAAGAGAAAAAGGGAGTGACACCCCCTTTCATTGAAGACAAAGTGCCCAGAAGTTATACTTCTGGGCACTTTGTCTTCAATCTGAAGTAATCATTCTTTATTTTTCATTAGTTCATAAGCCTGATCGAATGTTTCACATTTACTATATGGTAACTCATTAAATATAGATTTCTCATAATTTTCATGATCCAATTTAAAGTTATTGACATTATTTTCAAAAAAATAAATTTAAAGTTGATGTATCTGCAGAAAAAAATTTTCTACAAGTCAATGCATCTACAACATGTAGAACATATCTCACATAACTCTCTATTACTTCATTCTTTTTTTATTTGCTAGCGTAATCGATATAGATTTGTGTGTTAGAATCCCCCAATAGTTCATTATTTTTGTTAAATAATCATTTACAAATTCATTACCATTTGTAGATGATATACTAATTGGTACTCCAACCTTACCAACTAATGGCATTACGTGAGTCCATAATGCAAAATTATCTAGAAATACTTTCATATAAGATGAAACATTATGAATAAATACCGGTGAAATCAATAATATTATATCGGACTCCATCATCTCTTTACTAATTTTTTTGTCTTTCTTCATTGAACTCAATCACCTGCCTCCAATTACTTATATGGCTAAAAATCAGTATTTGAAGGAGTTCTAAAAAAACTACTTCCGAAAATCTACTATCAGATTTCAAACTTTCTAACAATCTGTCTACGAAAATTTTTACTTGAAGAGAACTCTTCAGTTTTATTACCATAATAAATAAAAAAATTTTTCATTTTATTTCCTCTTTTCATTATAAATTTTAGCGTAGAGATTGCTAGTCTTAAGCAAAGATTCATGGGTGCCCTCAGCAACGAATTCTCCATCATCAATTAGATAAATTCTATCTGAATCCACAACAGTATTCAACCTATGGGAAATTGATAAGATAGTGACTCCAAGAGACTTTATCATATTATAAAAATAGTTTTCATTAACAGTGTCCAAAGAACTTGTGGCTTCATCTAAAATTAATAGCTGTGGTTTATTAATTATTGCTCTAGCTAAACATAATCGCTGTGCTTGACCTCCAGAAAAATTTGCCCCATGAGAACTAACTATAGTATTTAAACCTAAGGGTAATTCTTTAATGAATTCATCAAGGTGAACAATTTTTAATGCTTCCCAAATTTCTTCGTCTGTAGTACTTGAATTTCCCAAAATAATATTATCTCTTATTGTCTTATTGAAAATTGTAACATTTTGATTTACTACAGATATATTTTTTTGGAAAAAAGATTCATCTATTTTTTCTAACGGAATATCGTTAATTGAGATATTACCAGAAAATTTATGATACAAACCAGTTAATAATTTTATTATACTTGATTTACCACTACCTGATAAACCTACTATTGATACCTTCTCCCCTCTCCTTAAAATAAAATTAATATCTTTTAGAACATTATCAGATACATCGTTATATTTAAAAGTAACACCTTCTACTTTCAATTCTTGAAAGTCATCTATGCTTTCCTGACCGAGTAGCACCATTTCCTCTTCATCATAGATATCATTCAAGTAGAATAAAGAAGGTTTCACCATTATTATATCGCAAACTTGAGTAAAGAATGATGAAACATTGGCTAGAATCATACTTATTACTGAGTATAAAAAGAAAATTTCTCCTGCTCTAACATTCAGATTTTGTATCGAATACAATACCAAGACAATTGGAAAAAACATTGTATAAGTACTAATGATTAAATTGAAAAAATATATTTTTCCATTGTTTTTTTTATTTTTATCTAAAAATGATAAAAACTTGTTTTTATAATCATTAAGAAAATAATTGCTTTTTCTAGAACTTTTTATACTAAAAATATTACTTACTATTTCAATTTCTAATTCCTTATATTTTGATTCCTTTGATAATTCTTCATCTTTTTCACTAAGTATGTAGAAATTAAAGAACATAACAAGTATTCCCAAAAAGTAGTATCATTAATAACACGGGAACCAGAAGTGATGAAAATCTGTATATTGTATACAATGATAAAAATTAGCACTCTAATGAACTTAAAAATGGTACGAACCATTTTATTACAAATTAAATCAACTAACTGACTAGAAAAAGCCTAGTCTATACAATATATTTCCTTCACCTCTATCATCAAAAATAAGAGTATGGTAAATTTATCAAATGTTTAATTGTAGATAAAGTAATATTATTCTTCGCTTTAGTCTGAAATTGGATAATGAAAAAAATTTTTCAAGGTAAGATATAAGAAAAATACAACACTATCATAAATAATAATATTATATATATACTACTGAGATTAACTTTTGAATCATTAACAAACGAATTAATTATATATTCTAGGAGTTGCGGAATAACGACCGAAAATAGCATAAGAAAGGATAGAAAAATAAAAACAAGAAAAAATTCTTTTTAAAAACGTTATTGAGAAAAAAATTTTTATGTATCTGAAATCAGAAATATTATTTTTGTTCTTTCTAAATTCCTTTGATTTAGAAACTTCAAATAGTATACCTCCATTTATTTCAGAAACTTCATTCAAACTCATTTTCTTCTTTCCAGATGATGGATCAAAAAAACGCTAAAATTTTTTTGCGATTTTTTAACACAACATAATGATTCTCATTAGTATATAATATATAAGGATTTTTCGGAAAAAAATTAAATCCTTCAATATCAACAAAGCTTATAAGCTGATGGCGAAAAGATTAACTTGTTTCAACAATTCGAATAAATTAGAGACACTAACTCCATCCCTACCGATATTTAAGATTTTCCGATAGTAAGATAATGAATTTTTTTAAAACCAAAAATAATTTTGCAATCATAGCGATACAGGCCAAACCACACTCTGCAGAAGTAGTTTGAGTAACTAGCCTTAGTCTTCTTTTTAAACATAATTTCCTCCTGTATTCAACTATCAATAAGTCTCTAAAGCAAGTACTGAAGGGTTCTAAACTCCTTTTGAAGAGAAACATACTTTACACCACTTAATCCTAACATAAATGATTCAAATTGATAATCAACTCCTTCAAACCACTCATATTGGTCAATTTCGTAATTATTTGGTAAAAGTTTTTCTATAAATTTCACTTAGGTTAATATTTTTGGTTTTTCTCTAAAAAAATTTCAAAAATTTCAACTGTACCACTAGATCCATGACATAAACACAGACCTTTTTTTGAGAATATATCTTATTAAAAAAATTCTTCATTTAACAGCTTGCTCAAGCTTTTTTTCACAATTCTTAACTCGCTGTCTAGGGTTGGAAATTTTAGACAATTCATTTATTATAATAATTCTTGAAATGATCACCCTCAATTCCTCGACACCAACTAAAATCAACTTCTTTAAAAATTTTTCTTCTATTTTTTTATCTTCAAGTAATACCAAGTTGATAATCTCTTTTAGGATTTCATTTTCCCTTGTAAGTGAATAAATTTTTTTACTAATGGCGTTACTATTCCCGATAATCCATGAGCCAGTCCAATCTCAAAAACACGAATTATTTTTTTAAATACTCCCAATATCTTAAAACTATTTTTTTGGATTCGGTGTAAGCACTATCTATGTCATTAGGACTATGAAGTTTAAGAAGCAAATCTGCTAGTAGATGTATTGTTGCTCCTAAACCATTTATATAATCACTATCTTGCTCAGAGAACTGTATCGTTGAGAGGTCAGAAATAAGATTTTGTAATAGATTATTAAATCCCTTCTCAATTATTTCATCATTAAAAAGTTTAGAGTAGTTATACATTAAGTATAGTAGACCACCATTACCTTGATACACACTCCATGCTTTGGATCCTACACCACTAATTTTATCTACCTTATAATTGTTATATAACTTTAATATTAACCTCCTTGAAAATTCCTGAATTTCTTTACTATTATGATAGTAAGCATATACATACAAATAATGAATAATTCCTCCTCCCATATATAGACCTGGACCAATCAAATCAACTACCAAATTTCGTTCATCAAAGTTTAAAATATAGAACGTATCACTTTCGCTTGTATTTGTAAATATTTCTCTCTTTAGTAACTTAAATGGGTATGAGTCAGTAAATTCTTTATTAATATCTATATCTGCATTACTACAAGTAAAGTCACTATTCATGTTATCTTCATTTGCAAATTCTGTTGCAATAGAGAGTTTTTAATAAATGTACTTGGTAATCTATCATTTCACTATCTAGCATCTCCAGTGTATGTATTATATTATCCATTGCTGAGTGCTTGAAATAGTTTTCACATAGAACTTTATCCTCAAAATAAAGATTAATACTATCTAGATACGTGTAGAAGTAAGGTATATTTTGATTTCGTAAATCCTTTATTTCCTCTTCTACTCTCAGATAACCGAAACTTGAAGGAGTGAAACTTGATAGCAAGATATTGAGAATTTTTTCGTAATTATTCCTATTTTTTAAGGCATCAGGCTTATGTAACTCCCTTAAAAAAGTATAATATACTTGAGTCCCTCTAAGGATAATTCTAATTTTAATTGCTTTATTATGGTATTTTTCTACTATATCTAATAACTCATTTTTATGATTTTTTATAATAGATAAACCATCTTTAAATCCTTTAATCAACTTATCTATTACTAATCTATAATTTAAAGGTTCTCCATCTATCAACACTACATTTGGAGTGATTGAGGTTTGAACAGGTACCTTGGTTTCCCTATAATCACTTTCAGCATCTTCTATTATAATGTTAGTCGTTAAAGTATTTGATGATGATGGCCTAAAGAAAAGCCCACTAACATTAACATCGTACAACTTATCTCTTGATGGTAACATTGCTGTTGCAACAACACTTTGATCAATACTCTTAAAATTATCATTAACCAAATTGTCATGGTTTGTTGGAGAAGCAATTGTTTCTGTGTCAATGATAACGGGATATTCACCGCTAACTATTATATTTTCAAAATGGATATCCGTACTATGAAGAACTTCACATGCAGCAAGCATATAACCAGCTCTTTCATAATATTTTTTTGCTTCGTATAGTGAGAGCTCTTGCGAAATTTGAATTGATTCCTGCCATGAATGTGTCTGTCTACTCAACGTACTTGGAGTTTTAAAATCAAAATCACTGTATTTTTCTAGCAATTTTAGAACATCTCTATATAAATGATCCGTATTTAAATTTTTGGGTTTGTAGTACAATTCTGTATTGTCAATTAGTACTTTTGCAACACTTTTATCATTATGTTTATCTCCACAGTCTAATTCTATATTTAAAATTGAATTTGCTTTAATATTAAAAAAAGTTCTGAATTTCATTCTTGTCTTCTTGAAAATCGTTGAGAATATCAACAATTTCGGCAATAACGTTATTCAAAGTAATTGAAAGTTGTTCTTCCAAAACAGGATAATCGTAAAATAACTTCGAAATAGCATCCTCGATTCCCAGTAACTCCTTAAATTTCTCCAATTTATCCGAAAGACTTCCTTCAGAAATAATACCATTACTCTTAAGACTATCAAATTTATCTAACAGAATTCCCTCCATTATACTGTCAATAGAGTTTTTCAGTATTGACAATATTTTTTTGCTCAGAAAAAGAATAATTTTCTATAATTTGATGTATTTTTATCTTCTAATTTAAAAATAAATTATTATTTTTATCGAGTAGTCCACTTTTTTTCAAATGTTTCATTTATTGAGTTAATCATACTAGAGCCCTCGTGTTCTATTTAAATAAAAAAATAGTCTGTCTATAAAAGAGTATTACAAAAAAATTGAATATAAAAAAATATTAATCAAAAAAATAACTATAATTGATATTTGACTATCAATAAATTTATATATATGATTTATGATAGTTGGTAAAAATAATTAATACTAACTGATAACCATAATACTTAACCTTATTATAATTATTGATACCTACCACTTTTTTTAAAAAACTATTACTACACCAAAAACTAACTGATAAAACTGCAAAAAAATAAACAAATCTTCTAAACTATCGAAATTAATGTCCGAATTCATTAAAATTAGTAGAAATAAGTATAGTAGTGATGATACAAATATTTTTTTAGAAATAGATAGAAATATTTAGTTAATACGAGTTTTTTTGTATTTATTGGTACTAACCTTTCAAAAAAACTCTGATCTTTTCGGTCAATTCTTTATTACTATAAATCCCTAGTATTTGAAGAAAGTTCAAAACTAAAAAAATAATTGTGGAGTATGTTGTATAAAACTTATGATATAAGCGATAACAACAAAAAAATGATTACATTTGTAATGTTCCTAAATTCAGCAAGAAATTCATTATAAACTATAGATTTCATTAGTCAGTTACCTCAATTTTTGTCGAAAGCCATAAAGTGATATGAAGTATGAAATAATATAAATACTAAATGCTATTGCAACCAACATAGAAACTAAGAATCTTGAATCATAAATATCAAAGTAATTAGCCAAATTATATTTATTGCTCATATATTCCATGAATAATCTTACTAGTAGAAGTGTTATGATAAATGATGATACACTTATATTTTTTTATATTTTGGTTTCCAAATATAAAAAGAACCTGACATTACAAATGATGCAAATAAAAATTGAGACAGATACACCAAGAAAAAAATTACATTCATTTGTGCTTCCTGGATATAAAAAAACTATTAAATAAACCCTTAAAAATTAAAAATTGATCCAATATATAGAACACACGCAATTGTAACAATAAAATATTCTATGTATCTTGCCAAAACAATTTTGTATATTTTTAATTGGTAAGAACTGCTCTAATCTATAAAAAAATCTTCATCGGTATAATTCAAGATATTCATAAAAATAAGTAAGAGGCGCAACTAGTATAATTAAGAACAAAATAATTGGCAGAAAAATCCTCTAACTTAAACATGCTTAGAATTACAAGCAAGATAAGTAATACAACAAAAAGTTATTCCACTAAACACATTGGAGTTCATTAGATCCTTTTTTTAATTAAATATCTCATTTCTCCATCACCACACCTTTTGAATAAATGCTCATTATTTTTTTCTAAATCCAAGGAATCAACTACAATATTATCCAGATTCAGAATTCTATCTCTAGGCATTATAACCTCATATCCTTGAGCTGTTTTTTTCATATGCAATTACATTATCTAGGTTTAAGTTTTTAAAATCACTTTCTAGACATCTAACTAAAAACATTGTCATGTAATAATTTTTGTACTATCTTCAACAAACTGAACTTTTCCTTGTCTAATATAGATGATAATATCAGCTATTTGTTCAATATCTGTAGTTATATGACTTGAAAAAATAACAGTTTTATTTTCGTCTAAAACAAATTCTTGAAATATGCCTAATATATCTTTCCTTCTAACTGGGTCAAGAGTAGTTGTTGGCTCATCAAAAATTAAAAGTTGTGGATTGTAGGACAAAGATAGAGCTATCGATAAAATCTTTTGCATTCCAGAAGAACACTCAGAAATTTTTTTTGTCTTTGAAATTCCAAATTTTTCCAAAATGAAATTAAAATAATCCGAATCCCAGTTTTTATATAATCCTTTATAAATTTTTTTCAACTTGAAAGATTTTTCAAATTTTTTTATTGAGATAAGTTTCCGAGAAACTAACACCTATTTTAGCTTTTAAATTAGTATCGTTTATGTCAAAATTTCTTCCAAAGATTTTAATTTCTCCAGATTCAATTTTTTGTAAACCTAATATTGAGTTTATTATAGTAGTTTTACCTGCACCGTTTTCACCTATAAGTCCAACAATACATCCTCTAGGAATCGAAAAAAAGAAACATCACTAACTTTAAATTTGGAATTCTTATAGTTTACATTTAAATTATTCACCTCTAAAATAATATTCTTATCTAAATTCATTTTATCTTTCTCCATTATCATCTAACTTCAATAAAATAATTTCTTTAATTTCTTTGGAATCAATTCCAACCTCAATACCAAATTTAATAACCTCATCAATTTTTCAAGTTGCTTCCGTATACTATCTTCAATAAAAATCTGAACTCAATTTAGAAATTATTGTCCCCTTACCAACAACAGAGTTAATTAAATGTTGTGATTGAAGTAATTCGTATGCTTTTTTTACTGTAATAATACTTACACCGAGGTCTTTTGCAAGAACTCTAATTGCTGGTAAAGAAGCACCTGGGGAAAGTTCCCACTTAATATTTTATTACTAATTTGCTTAAATATTTGCTCATAAATTGGCACTTTGGAATGATATGAAATTAATATTTCTAACACTTCTCCTCCTAAAAAAATTATTTACCATCTTATCACAGCAAAAATGTACTCCAACCAAGATGATAAATAATTTAAGTCTACAATGTATTTAAGAATAATAAAATATACAATAAGCTTTTTAATATGAAAAATAATTCCGACTTATTTTTTTACATCCCCAGCCACAAGATCTATTACAAGATAAAAAAACGTAGTGACTGCAGAAACCGTAGGTAAACAAATTTTAAGAGTTGCAGAAACAACTGGTGATACTGCCTGAGGTTTAACTGATCCATCATCAGAACCACCAAATTCAGCTAAACGTTCAAGTTCTACAAAAATCAATTTTAGTATTTTTTTCCATGATAAGTCTGTCTCCTTTATTTTTATTCTTTTAAATACATTGTGCTTATCGTATATACACATTATATATTATACATGAATAATTTGCAAGCGTTTTCTAATTTTTAAAAAGATAAATTGCAAGAATAAGTGCAACATTTTTACCACTCACTTAAAGTGCCTCGAAGAGTGTTCTGTATCCTAAACATTTTCGTGGTCGATGGTTTTAATGAAACAGTGCTGAGAACTAGTCTTCATTACTAATGGTGGCCAAATCAGTCTTCTTAGGGAAATATTCTCTAAGTAAACCATTAGAGGTTTCGTTTTTTCCTCTTTTCCAGGAAGAATAGGCATCCGAAAAGTAAAAATCTATATCAAGATCTTCTACAAAAGGGTAATAAAAGAACTCCTTTCCTCGGGCTGAGGTAAAGGAGTTTAAAAAGTCTTTTGGAAAAAGTTGATAGAACTGCTGGATGGCTGAGAAAGGACTTAGTCCTTTACAATACATTTCATTTTACAATTGGTTTGAACACTTATCTTGTAAAATCATTTGGAATTTTTGTTTCTCACATTAATAACGAAACGAATCTAAAGTCAACTAATTACTAATCTCCTTAGAATTACTTCTTAAGCCTTATTTATCTCTGAAATTAACGTTCAAGCAAAATAAGGTTGATTTTAGGAATAACCAAAGAGGTCACGACTAGCGAAGTAAGAGTAGCTATCACTAAAATGGCAATATCCTTTAATTCAGCAATACCAAAAATATACTTTTTCTCATAATATCTAACTGATAAGTCAATGGATTAATTAAAAGCAAACCATTTGATTACCATAGGGGACGAGTCAAAAATATAAAAGACTGGTGCTGTAAATCCTAGGGGAGTTAGAAAGAATCTGATAACAATGTCTCTTCTCCTATAATCATTAATAAACATAGTAATTAAAAATTGCTATACCATTCCAAAAGAATAATGAGACTATTGACAATAGAATTATCAAAGAGTAGTTATATAATGGTATTGCTACACCGAACATACTTGAAACCAAGTAAATAATAAATTCTTGAACTAATAACCCTAATAAAGAATACACACTCATCCCTAAAAATATAATAAATAGGTTTTTACACCACTACATAATTTTAAAGACAGTAACCCATATTTTTTTATCTATAGTCACCCTGTAAATAACTTGAGTCATCTGACCAATAATCAATAAGCCGATAATTCCAGTTATTGCATACTCTGTATAGGATGTAATGATATGATCATAATTTACCTTACTAATCGCTGAATTTAATCCTATCACAATAAAAACAACATACAAAATAGGTTGTAATAATTGAGAAAGTAGTAGCCCCTTACTTCTAAAAAAAGCTACTAATTCATTCTTTGCTATAATCTCAATTCCTCTAACGCCTAAATCTGACTTGTGTCTAAGTTCACTTGCTTTCATATGAATCCCTCACAACTTCTAGATAACGATCTCGTAGGTACTCTCTCTCGATAGAAATGCCCTTAATACTTAAAACTTCACCTAAATCATTTATTACTGCTATAACATTATCATCTTTATCAACACTAATCATACATTCGGTGTCATTGTAAATTACGACATTCTCTTTATAAGAAGTAAGAAACTCTGACTGTTCATTAGTTAGAGGATGATCCAATGAGAATACAACTTTACGATTCGTTCTATTAACAAAAATCTTCTAGAGTTCCCCAATATGAAATTTGTTTATTTTTTAAAAATAGGATTTTTTCACAAAATCTTTCAATCAAGTTAATATCATGGGAAGATATAATAATGGTTTTCCCCTTATTCGATTCATCCTTTAAATATGATAAAAAGCGGTCTGAAGATTCTGTATCTAAACCTACTGTCGGCTCATCCAAAATGTAAAAATCTGGTTTATGTGCAATAGCTCTGGCAAGCTGAACACGTTGTAACTGTCCCCCTGATAAGGAATCAACCAATTTATCTTTTTTATCTGAAAGATTTAAAACATCCAAAGCTTGCATACACAGTTCATCTGCTTTACTACCAAATATTCCAGCTAGATTCAAACCCAATATAACATTATCTTTTACAGTAGTATAAAAATCCATGACAGCAGTCTGAGGATTAAACCCAATGTTTGAAGATGGTTGTTGCTTATTACTCAACTCCGTCTCATTATATTCCACGCTTCCTCTATGCATAGGTTGTAAGCCAACAATCGTATTAATAAATGTTGACTTTCCTGCACCATTTGACCCTAGTAAACCAATAAAATCCCCTTTAGAAATTTCAATTGAAACTGAATCTAAAGCTACAAAGTCTTCATACTTGACTGTTACATCATCAACTTTTAAGAACCAAGTCATTAAATCTCTCCTCTCCTTGATTACAAAAAGAATATCACTTTTCTATATATCATACAATACCTTTTTTTGTATTCATCTGAAATTTATATCTATAATTTATTATCCTAATTTAGCTAATAAAAAAACAGTTAGAATCCTCATTCTAACTGACAAAGAAAAAAACAAGTCCCAAAGTATCAAACTAAACAGTTAGTTTGACATTAACTTTTCTGCTAAATAATGTTCTACTTTTTAAAGACATCTCTTGGTTACCATCTAGGTTATAAAGAAATTTAGCCTTAGTATAGTAATCTCTGACTTCATCTATATTACCAAAGCTTGCACTAGCATTTCCAAGCAATAAATACAAGTCTGCCAAAAGATAATTTGATCTATATCTTTTACAAATCCGAATTGTTTCACTTATTTTATTTAGAGCATCTTCAACATTATTTTTGCAACCAAAGATAACGACTGATATTGTAATTAAACTTTATAGACAACTCCAACTCTTCAATTGTATGTATTATTAAGTTATTTACACGCTTCTCTAGATTATCTCGTATCTCATTGAATTGATTTAAATCATCAATATCATAGTAAAAGTTAAATAAAGTATTTGAAAAACCTAAGATAGTTTATTTCTGAGATATTTTTTTCTTTTATTAGCTTTTTCTAGTTTACTTACAGCTTCTAACTTATTATTATCACAGTAAAAATAAAAACAAGAGTTTGAATCCACTCTAAATACATCTTATCTGATAAAGATAAATGACTTGATGATTTGCTTTCTAAATTATATAGGTATTTTAACGATGAATAGTCTCGTTGTGAAATAAAGTTTTCAGCTACTAATCTAAAAATTTTTCGAGCTCGTTTTTTTCTCATCTTGAACTTGTTCATCAAAAAAATAATCCATACTTACTCTAAGTTTTCTCGAAAGTGCATATAACAATTCTGATCCTGGAGTATACTCCCCATTCTCTATACGACTAATCTGTCCTTGTTTGCAAATCCCCTCAGCAAGTTCCTTTTTGAGACATTTTTTTAGTGCTTTTTCGTCTTTCCTTCAATCTTGAAGCTAGTAAAAATTCCCAATTTCATCTTCCTTGATTAATTATTATATATATTTTTATCACTTAGAAATAAATACTTCAAACAACAATATAAAATATGTATTATTCTCATACAAATTACATATTTTATTCCCTAGGGTATTCGTTTTATGAGTATCAATATATAAATCCAATTTCATACACATCAGATTCAAAGAAAAATGTTCCAGTTGTTAAGCTATATATGCTACATGCCCTTGATAGCTAACAAAAACCTAAGGATACTAGTTCTCATATTGCTAAGACCATAACATTTGACTTGTTAAAAAGCCTCTCAAAAAGGGTATTCGGATCACTTATAGTTATACCTAAAATAGTTACTGTCACTTGTAACTTCATGTAAAAAGGACCTAATACACTAACTACATCAATAACCTGTCTTTCTTTAAGTTCTGCAGTTTTTGATTCTATCATATAACTATATTTCAAGAATCTCCTTTATATACATAATTATATTTATGTTTTACCTACCCTGTTTATCACTAACCGTTAGGTCAATTAAATAAAGATAACATGGTGAAAACTTACTGTTAATGCCGAATAAATGGAAGTTGAAATGAAGATGGTATAGCGTATCTTTCGTTTCAAACGTATGTTTGATATCCCCTTGTGGCTTGCCTGGAGCAGTTCCCTCTCTATAATAACGAGGAGCAATTACTTTCTCACATTCCATATTAGTGATTTCAACAATCGCCCTATACTCCGGCTTAATAGCATTCTTATTGAGCATTATCATCTGAGCATTAGTGCCATAGCCTGTTAACTCAATATCATTAATAAGTGAATGTTCATTATCTGAGTTTGTTTCAGTAGATTTCTTCAAACCAAGATATTCCACATCAATAACATTCTTGAATAGATAACGTTTAAATAAGCTAGAACTTAGTTTCGTTCCCACAAAATAAAGGGCAAGACTAACTAACAATAGCTCAAAAATCAATGTCATGCTTGCATCCGTAACCTGAATTGGTTTCATTAAAAGAATACATAAACCAAACATTTCCATTATACTTACAAGTGAGGTAAATACCCACCAGTCACTACCACTTTTATATTTAGAAACAGCCTTTAACGTAAAGAGACCGAGGTAAACTCCTTGAAAAAGATAAAGGTAGATCGTTGTTTGCTTTATAGGCATCGTATTAATAAAAACATTAAGGAAAATCGTTCCCATAATTATAACGAACCATAAGAAAGCTTTTCGCAAACACCAGTCTAGGCCTTGTACAGCCAATAATGACATGCTTTTCGGATTAATTTTTGATTGTTTACTCATTTATACTCTTTTTCTCCTTTTTGATTTATTCTTTAGATGGTGCTCCACCTTTTTGTGTCTTAGGATCAATCACCATACCAACTTGTGGTTGGGTATCCCCTAGAATAATCGACGCTGGACTCAAGAAATCACCGTACTGGAAGACTTTCGTTTTCCGACGTTCAAAGTGAATATGTGGTCCAGTAGCTGCTCCCGTTTGTCCAACATATCCGATAAGTTGGCCTTTTTTGACCTTATCCCCCTTTCTTAACAAGAGGAACATCACGCATATGTCCATAATAGATAATAGTGCCATCTGGAAGAGTGTGCATCACGTGGTTACCATCGATATTCATCGCCTCTTCATTGACCTCTACTACTTCACCGTCTGTTACGGCATAAATTGGAGAGCCTTCTGGTGCTGCAAGGTCCATTCCTGTGTGTCCTGAACCAGCATTTGGTCCACCTGCATTAGCTGCTGCACCGAAAAGTTGGGTAATGGTATAAGGAACATCGAGTGGCTGACCAGTATCAGTGCTGAGATTACTACTATCGCTGTCGCCACACGTATCTGCATCTACTTCCTCCTTGTCATCATCCTTATCCTTCTTGTCTTTCGGACGATAGACATAGACTTTTCCGTAGTCCATAGTAATACGGTCTCGATATTGGCCATAATTATTCTCAGCAATTCCATCTGTTGAAGGGGAACATTGGATAATATTTTCCTTATCCTCTACAAGCATGGTCTGTCCTTTATCTCCAGAGCTACTTCCTTTCGTACCCCAGATAATGACATCACCTTTTTCACGGTTCTGTACATCATCTTTGGACGACCACGCTCCCTCATACACTAACTCATAACCATTGTCTTTCAACCAGTCGTGTTCTGAATCGGTATCTACCGGAGAGCTAGATTCTTTAGCACCGCCGTCAACAAGGGCATAATAGAGAGCAGATGAATGGTCATAGCTATCTGGTCCAGTACGAGCATCACGAGAATACTTAACCTTGCCTAGCTTATCCTTATACCACTTGATAGCTTTGTCAGTATCAATAGTCTTTTTATCCTTATCGCTGTCTTTTTTGCTAGCTTTGTTGCTAGAGTCACTTGATGAACTGCTATCATTATCATTGTCTTCGCTATCTTCTTCATCGTCGTCACCGTCATCATCATCTGAACTTTGACTACTTGACGAGGAGTTATTGGAAGAAGCACCGCCACCACCAAACGCCTTTTGGAACTTGGCATCATCGTACTTATATTTACTTGCTTCGAAGACTTCCGCAAACTTCCTTGCATCCGCCTTCTTCTGATCTGGTTTGACATAAGCCATATTACCTCGTTCGTAGGCATTCCATGACATAGCAGTTTCATCGATATTGGTTTGTTTCGCAAACTCCTGGAATGACCAGTTATGGCCAGATTCGTCATAGGCTGGGTTCCAGTCACCTTTTGAGATGGCATCGATAACGAAGGCAACCATCTTATCCGCATCTTCCCAATCTGGACTATTAAGAGGTGCATATTTCGTGTAGGGGTCAAACTGGAAGATTCCACCACCTCCAAGCGTATTTGATGTACCACCTGTCGTTGGAACAGCTCCTTTAGAAATGGAATCATTGATACCACCACCATAATGCCCTTGGGCACGTCCAATGATATCATAGCTCCCTTCAGAGTTTGCCCAACCAACTGCACCTGCAGCAGATTCCCCGGACATTCCCGAATTTACAAAAGCCATAAAGACTTTGTGGGCATTCTCATAAGCTTTTGTTCCCTTCGTAAAAGGATCAGAGTCACCAGCAGATGATGAGTCAGTTTTAGTAGAAGTCGATTGAGGCTTAGAGCCTTCATCATCGTCTTCTTCATCATCGTCTTCATCGCCATCTTTTTGGTAGGTCACACATTGAGCGTTAGTCTTTCCAGATTTTCCTCCTGAAGTACTAATCGTGCCCATCAAACCAGTAACAATTGCAATTAAGAGAACCGCAAAAGTTAAAATAGTTCCGATAATAATGGTTGTCTTCAATCCAAAAATCGTTAGAAGAACACGAGCAGCTTTATCACCTTTTCTTTTCAAATATCTTAGTCACCCCCTTAATGAAGTAGTGCTGTTAGCCAATACCAACCAAATACAAGTAATAAGCCTAGGGCAAGAAAAATACTTTGTTTAATGAATTTTCGATTTCGCTTTTGTTGTTGCTTACGCATCCAAAATGCATCTTCATCTGAGTAATAGTCCTTGTGACGTTCGACTTGCAAATTATAAAAATCAGTCACGTCCTCTTTGACACTGGATAGCCTTTCTTTCCCACGCGCAATGAGACCTTGTTTTTTCTCTTGCTCACGTGAAATACTGTCCTCATCAAAACCGTCATAATAGGTATCGTAAAACGCTGAATAATCTACTTGCTCTTCGAGGTTTTCCGGATAGCCTTGGTCTTGATAATCATTAGGAGAATCTAGCTCTAGTTCACGTTGAATATACTGACCATCTCGTTTAAAACGATAAGATACCATATATTAAAACCTCCTTAAGCCAATAATTGGCATTTTTTGTGGAGCAATATAGAGCTTATCTGTTACTGTTACCTTTGAAAAAGGTACACCTTTGATTTTAAAAGTACGGTGTAACTCTTTAACAACGAGACCAGCTTTATAATCTTTTTCCGTCACTTCTTCCTTAAAGAGTTCTTCATAAGCTGATACCTGAATCAAGTCTAGGAGACGATAAGCAGATTGATAAGCATAATAGTTACTTCGATTGGCCAATCTCTTTTCAAAAAGAGGTGAATATTCCTTTGAGAAGAATGATACGATCTTAACCGCACGTTTTCTATGGTTATATTCTAGTTTAGCCATAACCCATGCAAGTCCCCAGGTCACTAGTGTGATAAAGCCCCAGCTGTTCATCAAACAAATAGGAAGAAGACTAAACATAAGGATACGCTTTGCTTTATTGATACGTTCACGTCTCTTACCAGTAAGTAGCTGATAGATGGCTACAATAAAGCCACAAAATACATAAGGTGTATAGGCAATAGCCATAAAATGAATACCGTATGCAAATAAAAGTGTCTGGTAAAGCATCAAATAACTATAGAAACCAACCAAACCAAGAACTAAACTAATAATAAAGGAAACTATCCTAAAGAAACGTAGTGTCTTAACGTCATAAGCAATATTATTAACCCATAGTGACAATTGCATGAATGTTGTCATTAATTAAATTTCCTCCTCTGGTTCTTCTGTTCCAAATATTCTCGACTCAAATCGAGCAGGTTCTTGATAGATGATCATGACTGAGTACTCATCCACTTGTTGACTTCCAAATAAGCCACATAAACTACTTAAGAGATGTGTTTTTCTCATTTGATAAGTAATATCAACAACACGACAGGTCTTTTTGTAAGCCAAGATTTCCAAGTAATCATTTACAATCCTTTCCAAATCATGTGGATTATCCTCTGTCAGAATTTTAGTTTGCAGTTGAAATGTCTCACAAGAATTTGGTTGCTGTAGGTTCATTGTATTTCCCCCTTTTGCTATTTCTAAGGTAAGAATGCATAGCGAACATGTTCATCATATGGATATTTCCCATAAGACCTATTATCCGCTAGCTGATGATTAAAGACTAAGTTCTTGACAGAAGCAATATTTAAGAAGAAATCACCATCTCTTAAATATTTAAGTGACGAAAGCTCACTCTCGGTCATTTCCCCTTGTAAAGCATCTGCAAGACGAGGGATAGTCAAATCACCTAATTGAGAAAAGACACGATACGTCATCATAGAGAAAATTGCGCGTGTAGCTAAAACGTAATCCACTGCGTCCGTAGAGTTTGCATTCAAAAGGATGTTATCTAATGAGCTCATTTCCATGATAAACGCAGAATAGTTACTACTTACATTCTCAATCAAATCCTTAAGAAAGTTGAGAGATTCTGAATAACGATAATTAAAGAGCTTATGTGCTCCATTAATGGTAATAATACTATGAGGTCGTTGACTCTTAGCTCCCCCAATTATCCCTCTACGGAAATACTCAGATACCCTTTTTCCATTTGCTACAGCGTATGATGAAATGATAGATAACACTTGGTAAAGCTGAATATTAAGAAGTTCAGTATCTTGAATCCCAGAGAGGTCAAAGGTTACAACTTGTTCATTTGAGAAATCTTCAAACTGTGAGGTCGCATTTAAGAAGCGATAATCCCCCAAGAGACCAGAGAAAGCATTATACAGGCTGTCATAACTTTCAGCATCAATTTTATTTCCCTCTGCGATTTTATCCTCTTTAAGCTTGTTTAAGCGTTCTACCCAATGAGATAGAGTCGGATAATCTTCTGGAATAACATTCGTAATAGTTAAGTCTTCTTGGTCCATCACTTCAGCATTACGGTTCCACAAACTACGGTCTTCATAGAAGTCATTTAAGGCAGACGACAAATTATTGAGGTCTGAATTCTTTAATCCAGGATCAAGAATTTGGGCCAAAGCACGTAGTTTATTACGATGGGCATAGAAAGATTGGACCTGGTCCGTCGTTTCTCCATCTGCTGAGGAAGCCGTCGCAATGATTTGCATGAGGTTAATATGATTTCGATTATTAGTACCAGACATCTTAACATATCGACCACCTTGCTGTTCCGTAAGGTCTTTTAAGTGACCAGTAAGATCAATGTTAAAAATGGTATGTCCTTTAGCAAAATAGGTATCAATCAAATTCCCTAACAACTTCATTTTTCCATTACCTGCTCCGGCAATCATCATCGTAGGAATTTTACGTTCCCTATCTTCATGCAAAAGGTCAAAGTTCACCACACCACCGGTACGTGTTTCTCCCAAGTAAACACCATAGGTGTCCATTAAGTTTGTATGGTTAAAAGGATAGCCAGCACCTAAATCCCAGACGGATGCAGCTTGCCCTTTTCGACGTAGTGGGGTATCTTCCAATCGAGAAGCTGGAATAAAAGCTGTATGATATTCGACGTCTTGCAAGCCATCTGAAGAAGAAATTGAATACTGATTCAACTGTTGCTTGAGATCAGCTTCTCGTTCCACCAGTTCATTCAATGTGTTTGCCGCTAACAAAAAGCGAGTGTGAATTTTTTTAGAAGGGACATTATTATCAAGTTTTTCGCGATAGCCTAATAAAGAACCAATACGCTTCTTATCATCTGCATCTTGTGCAGCCTTTGTATTTTGCGTTGCTAACATATTCGAAATAGCTTTAGAAGCTAAGTCGGACATTTCATTATTTAAAGTATGTTCTAAGGACATAAAACTGATTACATTATCAACGAGCATTAAATCACTCATCCAGAAGTCCGGTAAACCGTGTTCTGGATATCTGTCATATGGAACATGAGCAATCTTATAATAACCATTTGCTTGTCTCCAATATCTATCATCATATTTAAAATCTGGAATATCACTTTGAATCCTACTAATAAGATTGAGGTCATAACCCTCTCGAATATATTTTTTGATTTTTCGTGAACTTAAATCCATGTAAACTCCTTCTAGTACTGGTTAGGGGAACCATTAAGTGAATCATTAAAGTTGTAATATTGAGTCAACAACTCTTCCTTCTTTTCGACAGATACAACTTTTGGGGCAAATCCGTGACTCGAAGCAATTGTTAAGGTGGTACGGGTATTGGAATCTATTTCAGCCAAAGTGTCTCCAAACACCCAGATAAAGAACTCGATATTTTGTTGGTTGATTGCAACGACTTGTTGTACGAGATATTTTGTTTTCAAAATATCTTCTCGTTGTCTAAGTTGATAAATTAGTCTCTCTTTACTTGAGATTGTGTCAAGATCATCGCCATCATTGATAATCAATTCTGGAGCATTCTGCTCTTGTTTGACTTCATCCAGCAGACGTAGGAATTCGTTAGATTGACTTGAGACATCTGTTGGCAATTTCGTAGTCTGAAGCATCATGTCAAAGGTAGTACCAGACAGAAAAAGAGTGAAGCCTACCTTAACAGCTGCTTGTTCTTCATTAGACATCGCTTGAATATCTTGCCCAAACACCTCAAAAATCTGCACATAACCTGAATAGCCATTAGCTAATCGTATCGGTTGATTAGGATAGCCATATAGAATAGACTTCACGTCAGAAATCGCAACAGTGTCTAAGAAATCTCTACGTTTTTTCTTATTAAGCGGAACATACACAAACTCTTCTCCAGCACGTTCGCCAAGATCTATACTTTCAAATTGTGTTTGCTTTTCCTTCTTCTTCTCTTGTTTTCTTTTCCGTGCCTCTTCTTTTTTTCGTTTCCTAATCTCTTTTTTTGTTAATACTGGTTCTTCAATTAAACCTGGCATATCATTTCCTCCATAAACATTATTCTTCCCTATTCTACAAAACGGTATGGGACGTTCGTAACCCAGTGACACCTATTAGCTACTCATACTTCTCCATGTTTTTGACCATCGCCTTCCATTTAGGGCTCTCTGTCCTTGTCTAGCTACTAAAAAACTGTTACAATCAAATAAATACAATCGCAATAATCTTTTTTAGGAGGGCTTTAGGATGCTAGACTTTTTACAAGATTTTTATTTTTCACTCTATATAAGCACTTGGACCTCATTAAAATGGTTACTTTTTTCAGTACTTATTGGTATCGCTTGCTTCTTGCTTACGATTCTTTTTCTACGATAAGTGAGGCTGCTGAAACAATCTGGTTTAAATTTTCGTTGTCTCTAACTGGAATGTTTGCTCTATTTTGTCTATTCATGACACTTCATGGCATCATCCATTCAATAGGAATCCTAGTAGGTGCTGTTTCTAGTTTCTTTTTCCCAGTATTTGGTTTATTAATAATCTGTGGTATTATCCTATTCATCATCAGTCTCTTTAATCCTTTCTTCCTCTTCTTCTTAGTTAAGAAATAAAAAAACAAGCCACAAGGCTTGTTTCAGATTGAAGACAAAGTCCTCAGAAGTTATACTTCTGGGGATTTTTCTTGCTTTGAAGGAGTATAATAAAAGAAAAAGGTATTTGATGAGGTGTTCCTATGTTTCACAAAGAAAATCCTGAATACAATCGACGTCAAGTAGGATTCTATACGCTTGATGAACTTGTGCCTAAAGACCATTTTCTAAGAAAAGTCGAGGAAACGATTGATTTTTCTTTTATTTATGATCTTGTCGAAGATAGTTATTCCTCGGATAATGGTCGCCCTAGTCTAGACCCTGTTTTATTAGTTAAAATTCCGTTGATTCAATGTTTTTATGGCATTCGTTCTATGCGCCAAACCATTAAAGATATTGAGGTGAATACGGCTTACCGTTGGTTTCTTGGCTTATCTCTGGACGATAAGGTGCCTCATTTTACAACTTACGGTAAGAACTATAGCCGACGCTTTCAAAACAAGGAAGTGTTAGCACACATTTTTAGTCATGTGCTTCATCATGTTTTGGAAGCAGGGCTCATTGATCCCTCAGAAATCTTCATTGATGGGACCCATATCAAGGCAGCTGCTAATAATCATAAGTACAAAACTGTTGTTATTGATCAAAAAGCTAAATTCATGAGTGAACAACTGGAGATTGAGATTAATTTAGATAGGAGAAAAACACGCAAAAAAGTTCTTAAAGCCCGCCAAAAAAGGCGAGGCTAAACCTAAGAAACAATCAACGACAGACCCAGACAGTGGTTGGTTTCATAAGGGGGAACATAAGGAAGTCTTCGCTTACAATGCTCAAGTAGCTTGTGATAAACACGGTTGGGCCTTAGCTTATACGGTTGAAGCAGGAAACATCCATGATAGTCAGGCTTTCTCTGCTCTTTTTGTCAAACTAGAACCATTCTCTCCTGAATTCATTATTGCGGATTCAGGCTATAAAACACCTAGTATTGCCAAGTTTCTTCTAGAAAAAGGGATTACACCAGTTTTCCCTTACACTAGACCAAGAGGTAAGAAAGATTTTTTACGTCCAAAAGACTTTATCTATGACGAGCATTTTGATTGTTATCTTTGTCCAGAGAACAAGGTGTTAACTTATCGTACAACCACACGTGAAGGTTATCAAGAGTATAAAAGTAATCCTAAAATTTGTAAGACCTGTCCCTTGTTAGCTATTTGTACAGAAAGTCGCCAGCACCAAAAAGTTGTTGTGCGTCATATTTGGAAAAATGCTCTAGAAGTCTGTGAAGATATTCGCCATCAAAGTGGTATGAAAGAACGGTATCAACACCGGAAAGAAACGATAGAACGGCTATTCGGAACAGCTAAAGAATATCATAACTTACGTTATACCAGAGAAAAAGGAAAGTCCAAAATGGAAGATAAGGTTGGGCTTACTTTAGCGTGTCTAAATATCAAAAAATTGGTAAAAATGATGACAGGAAAGACCTATAATTTTACCCAAATATCTCAATATTATTGGATTATCGGAGAATTAGGTAAGAATATAAATCAAAAGACAAACATCAAAAAAACGATGTTTGTCTTCATTCTGAAAACAAAGCCACAAGGCTTGTTTTTTGAGACTATTATCACAACTCA
>BNJV01001845.1_pt1 | contig 48625 bp, 68 predicted proteins | sample 8540591 | NCBI WGS metagenome assembly BNJV01 (sample SAMD00202457, study PRJDB9452) | human saliva metagenome | host: Homo sapiens | reverse complement strand
GTCACCTCTACTAAAGCGGGTTGTAGATACAGAGCGCTAGCTAACTCCCCAGCTAGTATGACTGCAAATGAGTATATCATTTTTCTGATTATTGTCAATGTTATAAAAATATTTAGACAGGTAAAAAATATAGGGCAGTCATTAAATACCACAACAAATCTTTTTTTGACTGCTTTTTTTAAAAATATTTTACTTTGTGATATTTCTTTCAAAAACTTCCCTAAGCGGACATTCTCCTCCTCTCAAATATGGCATATTTGTGCTTTTTCCCTGTTTCATTAACAATTTCTGGCAAAGCATTCCATCTCTATTACCTTTTCTAGTGAACTCGTTCTTTTTGCCGCTAAAGTACAATTCATACGCCTTTTCCCTGTCTTTTCCATAGTTTGCAAAGAAAGTGTGGTATAACGCTCTTGCTTTTAGTCTTTCTTCTTGAAAATGCTTTTGGCCTGCTTGATAGAAATCTTGAGCATTCGTGGGAGACTAGGGCTTCCGTCCTTGAGCCTATGTAGTCCTCCTCCGTATATATTCTTCTTATCTTCTCATACTGGTTAAACAGCATCTTCATCTGCTCCTTTCTTCTCTGGCTTACATTCTCCTTTTTCTTGAAATTTTCATAAAAATTCTCAAGTTCTTTAAAATCGTCTCCCTTTAGCCATTTGTAAAGATTTTTGATATTTCCTTGTCCCTTTTAGAAATTTCAGCTATGGCTTTTACTAAATGGAACTTGTCATAGATGTGTATTGGCTTGTAAATTCCAAGCTCTCTTACAAAGCTGTCTATCCATATTCCCCATCAGAGTTCACAATTAGTTTCTTTTTGTCCATACTGTATCTTTTTTCAAGATAGTTAAGTACATACTCCGACACTTCCTCAAGCGATACGGATGTAGGAAACATTATTGTGTGCTTATCAATGAGTTTGTTCCTGTCTGTGCAGATTTCCTCAATTCCACGATGTATTACAACCATCCTCATATGTATTTTACTTCTTCTACACTTCATATGATCTTCATCAATCTCCATATATACTGGCGAACTGTCGTCTTTTTCAAATCTTTCAATATCAAGTTTCGGCATTTGAAAAGAATTGACAAGATTATACACGGTAGCCCTTGAAACACCGTAAGTTTTTGCAAGAAATGAAGCTGTAGTATGCTGATATTCAAAAAGTATAGTAAAATCATCTCCTCAGAAAAGCCTTCTGTACCGCTTAAGCCCAATTTTTTTCATCAATGTAATAGTGAATGCCTGTTTTTCTTGTCTACATATTTTTCGACGTTCAAAAGTTACATCCCCGAAGGCAGTGGTAACAGTTCTTTTAACAAATCCTTTGCTTTTAAACTTATCTTTTCTTTCGTTGGAATGAAAGAAGTAATCATCAACTCTTTTGACATAAACTCTAAACAGCGTTTCAAAAGCTTTTGTAACAAACAGCTTAAACTGCTGCTCAAACGGAAGTCTGAAGGAAAAATATTTTTAAAAAAAGTCTTTACAAGTGAAGAAAAAATTTGATATTCTAATCATAGAGACCACCTTTCAATAGGATTTAGCGATTATATTGTAACTGGTTTCCTCTTTTTGTTAATTTGAAATTTAATTAAAATTTATTTGCCCCTATATATACTCTGTCAAAATATTTATTAGGTTTGAACAAATAGCTTCCATTTTTATAAACATATTTTTACTTTTTAACCTTCTTTTTCTTTCCTTCCTGATCATACTTGTAAACAGGATTTGTTTCCAAATAATTTGAAACTAAAGCTTTTAATGATTTTGCAGCTAGGTGTGCTTATCATATCTTTTCCCGATTTTTATCCAATATTTTTGTCTACTTGTAAATCCACTAAATAAAAGCTGGCTTGTTTTTCTGATCAAACTTTGATTTCAGCTATTTCAACTCAATAACTCCTTCTGATCTGTCTGCCAACAGTGAGGCATCATAATCTGTTTCTATATAAATTCTATTATCCTTAAATGATATTTTAGGATTTTTACAGTAATTTTTCCCTACTAGAAAGTTTTTGTAATCGGAAATTTTTCTTTTGCTTTCGATTCAATTACTGATTTTGGTACACGAATGGTTTTATTTTGCCAAAAATCGCAGGAAATTACTCCAAACATCATTATTAACATTAGAAACAATGTTTTTTTAAAAATAAATTTTTCTTTTCATAACCAATCTTCTCCCTACCTTAATTTAAATATTGACTCTATTTTATTCAGTTTAAATAATACAAAACTTTATTTATTATTTCATATTTTTTTAAAGTTAGTTTTTACTCTTAAATCTAAAATTTTATTTCAGATATTTTTTTCAAAAATTTTTGCTGTGTGTGATTTTCGAGATTTTTATTATTTCTTCTGGAGTACCTTGTGCAATAATCTGTCCTCCTTTATGCCCACCTTCAGGTCCTATATCTATTATATAGTCAGCATATTTTATAACATCGAGATTATGCTCAATTACAAGTACTGTATTTCCTTTTTCTACAAGACGATTCAGTACTTCCAGCAGTTTTCTAATATCTTCAAAATGAAGTCCAGTTGTAGGCTCATCTAGCACATAAATTGTTTTCCCACGTGAAATTTTTGGAAAGTTCTGTGGCAAGTTTTATTCTTTGAGCTTCTCCTCCAGAAAGTGTTGTTGCAGGCTGTCCTAGTTGAATATAGTTCATTCCCACATCAATTAATGTCTGCAATTTTCTCTCAAGTGTTGGAATATTCTTAAAAAATTCGTATGCTTCCTCAACCGTCATATCCAGCACATCCGAAATACTTTTCCCCTTGTAATGTACTTCCAATGTTTCCCTGTTATAACGTTTTTCCTTACAAACTTCACATTCCACATAAACATCAGGTAGGAAATTCATCTCAATTTTATTAATTCCAGCACCGCTACAGGCTTCACATCTTCCACCTTTCACATTAAACGAAAAATCTTCCTTTACTATATCCTCTCACTTTCGCATCATTTGTCTGAGCAAATAAATCTCTTATATCATCAAATATTTTCGTATAAGTTGCAGTATTTGAACGAGGAGTTCTTCCAATTGGCGACTGGTTTATATCAATAATTTTTCTAAATGCTCAAGTCCTTCTATTCCGCCATTTTTCCAGCGGATATAATTTTTCCTTTATTCAGTCTGTTGTGAAGTTCTGGATAAAGTGTCTGATTTATCAATGTCGATTTTCCACTTCCAGAAACTCCTGTAACTACAGTAAATACTTCCAATGGAATGTGTACTGTAACATTTTTCAGATTATTTCCCTTCGCATTTTTCAAAAACAATTTCTTTAGTGGCTTTTTCTTCTATTTTTCAGGTACTTCTATTTTTTTATTTTTTTCCATTCAAATATTGTGCAGTCAATGATTTCTTATTTTTCATAACTTGTTTCGGAGTACCCTTCTGCAACGACTTCTCCACCATTAATTCCAGCTCCTGGTCCCTATATCAATCAGATAATCAGCTTCTCTCATCGTATCCTCATCATGCTCAACCACAATCAGGCTATTTCCAATATCACGTAAATCCTTCAAAGTTGCAAGCAATTTGTCGTTATCCCTCTGATGAAGTCCGATGCTTGGCTCATCCAGTACATAAATTACACCTGTAAGCCTGCTTCCAATCTGAGTTGCCAGTCTTATTCTCTGCGATTCCCACCAGATAGAGTTTTTGTCATTCTGGCAAAGGCTCAAATAGTCAAGTCCCACATTTATCATAAATTTCAGTCGCTCTTTTATCTCTTTCAATATTTCAGCTGCAATTTGCATCTGCTTTTCAGTAAGTGTAATATTTTCATAAAATTTCAGTGCATCAACAACACTTACTTCTGTCAGGTCAATAATGCTCTTATCATTTATAGTTATCGCTAGAACAACATCTTTCAGTCTTTTTTTCCCTTACAAGTCTTTACAAGTTCTCTCCGTCATATATTTTGCTTCCATCTCTTCCTTTTGCCGACTCGAAGCAGTTTCTCTATATCGACGTTCAATACCATTCACAATTCCTTCAAAATCTCTATTTCCATTATAACTAAAACTATCCCCGCTCCAAGAAAACTTAAACTTCTTATTACTTCCATAAAAAAATTATATCCTTCTCTTTTCCGAGTCAATTCAGACACCTTTTTATCCAAGTCGATTTTTATGTGCTTTTGCCATCGCTGTAAATAAATCCCAGTTCCATCCCCTTTTTCGTAGTCGCTCCTGGAAAAACAATTCCACCTTCATTAATTGATAAATTTTCATCTACAATTAATTTATTTCTCATCCACTTCAATCTTGAACCAAGTCCATTACAAACTTCACAAGCCCCATAAGGTGCATTAAACGAAAAACAGTCTTGGCACAACATCTGGAAAAAAATCACATCAGGATGATTTGGGCAGGAAAAAAATTTTCACTATACTTGTTGTCTTCTCCATTCACATTTGCAATAATTTTTCCATTGGAAAGCTCACTTGCTGTTTCAATAGCTTCTGTAATTCTACTCAAAAATTCCTTGTCATCTACAACAAGTCTATCTACAACAACTTCAATATTATGTCTTTTATTCTTATCTAAGTCAATTGTGTCATTCAAGTCCAAAATATCTCCATTTCACTCGAACTCTCTGAAATCCTTTTTCTGCAAATTTCAAGAACAAATTTTTATGAGTCCCTTTTTATCAATAATAACAGGTGACAATACTATCAGTTTGTCCTTTTCATTTCGACCATTCACAAGATTATCCACAATTTCCTGAATCGACTGCTTTTTCCACCTTCTGATGGCAAATCGGACAATGTGCCTCTCCAATATGTGCCCACAAAAGCCTCATATAATCATAAATTTCCGTAGTTGTCCCAACAGTTGAACGTGGATTCTTAGAAACACTTTTCTGCTCAATCGAAATCGCAGGCGAAAGCCCCTCAATGCTATCCAGTTCAGGCTTCTGCATTTGCCCAATAAACATTCTCGCATAAGCCGACAAACTCTCCACATACCTTCTTTGTCCTTCCGAATAAATCGTATCAAACGCAAGTGAAGACTTTCCCGCTCCCTGAAACTCCCTGTAATTACCACAAGCTCATTCTTAGGAATCTCAATATCAATATTCTTCAAATTATGCTCTCTTGCTCCAATAATTTTTTTATCTTGTTGTCTTTCATTCTTTCTTCAATGTTCCTCTCTAAAAATTCCCTCAATAAACCAATTTCTCTTTTATATTTTAAATTTTTACTTTTTAAAGTTTATAAAATAATTAATAAGTTTTTCTATAATGTTTAAATTTTTCTTTATTTATTTTTAGTTAGATTACTTTTTATAATTAAAATTAAAATTGTCGTGATTTTTGGAATGAAAAATGATTGTTTGAGCGAAGTTTTTACGTAGCGAGTTTCATTTTATTTCAAAAATGTGAACGAAACCGGGTTTTGCAAAGGGGATGGCGACTGTTCCCCTTCGCTTTATAGAAAAACATATCAAATTACAGAAAAATATTCATTAATAACCCACTATTTTATAAACTTTAAAATAAATTTTTACTGTTTTAAAGATAAAAAGCCTGTTTCACAAATTTTTTACAATCTATGAAACAGATTTTTCAATTATTATTTTAATCTAAATATTTTTTTATATTCATCTAGTTAATTCTAATATTCTTTGTTGTATTAAAACTAACCTCTGAGCTCACTCGAAATTGTTCTAGCTGCACATAAATTAACAAAATAAACATCTTTTTGTCAAATCTTTTCAATCCTTCATAAAAAGTTTTTAACCAGTTTTCTTGTGAACTAACTAATTTTTGTTTTCAATTTATAGTAACTTATCTCCACCTTTTATCAAATTTTTGAATTAGTTTATGTATATTTCAATCATGATTTTTCATTTTTCAATGTTTCTAAATGTTCTCTATCATTTTTGTCACATGCATTAAAAATTTACTAATAATCTAATGCCTGAAATTCTGAATTTGAAAAAGAAACTAAAGAAAATACCATAAATATAAAAATTATTTTCTCATATTAAATATTCCTTTTTATGTTTTTATTCTTTTTATTGCTCTTGTTGCCACAAAACTTGCAATATTAAGTTCATGCAACCTTCCAAATCCATTTGTATCATCATAAATATCTGTCAGTCTAAATCCAGCTTTTCAATTGTCCACCTATCTGTTCTGATATTGTGTGGGAAAATTGAATTCCACAGTCCTGTTCTTCCAGCTGTTTTCTTTGCTCTTCGTTGACTAATGGATTGAACGGAAGACTATTGATGATTTTTTCTTCCTTTTCATCTACAGTATAATTTGTTCCAATATCCAAGCCGCACAATAAAAATTCCACCTTTTTCAGGATTCGGTAACATTCTTTAAAAACTGGTTCAACTTTTTCGATATAGGAGTTGCTTACTGGATGAAAAATTATGTCAAAACTGTTGTCTGCAAATGGTAATTTTTTTGTCATATCGGCTTTGATAATTTCTATTTCATATTTTTCACGTTCTGCAACCATTTTTTCAGCTTCCAGCTGTTTATCTGAATAATCCAAAACAGTGCAGTTTTGCACCCAAAGCAACAAATATAGGCATTTGCTGTCCACCACCAGAAGCCAGTCCTAATATTTTTATCTTTTTAAGTTTCCAAACCATTCGTGAGGGTACAGGATTTGACTGGTGTCAAGAGAACATCCCAATTGCCATTTTTAGCATTTAAATAAGTTTCATGGCTAATTGGCTGTCCCCATTCCCAGCCTTCTTCAATCCAGCGATCAATTGTTTCTGCATTTATTTCCTGATAAGATTTTTGACATTTTTATTCCTCTTTTTAAATTATTAAATTTTATTTTTCATACGGCAATCCTGATGCTTTCGGTGCTTTCGATTTTTCCTACAAATCCAACTAATGCCAACAATGTCAAAACGTATGGTATCATTGTCAAAAATTGTTGAGATATTGGTAGTCCCGATTGTTTTTGGAAACGTCTGCAAATGCTTGTCCGAAAAGCAGAATAATAGACTTGCTAAAATTGCTCCTAGTGGATTCCATTTTTCCAAAAATCATTGCTGCCATTGCGATATATCCACGTCCTGCTGACATATTGTTTGAAAAAGGCTGGAAGTAAAACTGCTGTAAGATAAGCTCCTCCAAGTCCCCTCCCAATGCACCCTGACATAAGTACGCTATATGTATCTTATTTTGTAAACACTGATTCCAACTGTGTCGGCTGCAGTGGATGTTCTCCAACTGAACGGATTCTCAAAGTCCCAAAACTGTTTTTGTACAGGAAAAAAGTACATTGCGATTGCGACTGCATAAATTATGATTATCATTAATGGACGATTTGCCAATGATTTTGCTAATGGAGTACTTTCCAGCAGTTTTATAAATGGCTTTTATTAAATAAGAAGTTATTGCAGCTGCAAACAGATTTTATTGCAACTCCGCTTATAATCTGGTTTCCTTTAAGATTAATACTGATTACTGCGTGAATTAGTGAAATTAAAACTCCCACTATCACTCCAGCAATTATTCCTAAATATGGATTTCCTGTAGCAATATTGACTACTGCTGTTGCAAATGCTGAACTTAGCATAATTCCTTCAAGTCCGATATTAACAACTCCACTTTTTTCAGAAATACACGCTCCTACAGCTGTTATTAGGATTGGAGTGCTATTATTATTGTTTGCTGTAATAAATTAAATATTTGTTGTAATATATTCATTTTATTTTTCCTTTCTGACTCAATATTTTTATTTAAATAACTAAATTTATGCCGTTTTCTTTTTGTTAAGCATAAACTTTAAATAAATTTTTTCTGATGCTACGAAAAATGATGATTAACGCTTGTAATAAATACAATATCTTTGTCAATCTGGTATCTTTGCTGCAACATTTGTCCCCCAACTTCAAGTGCCGCATAAAATATTGCTGCAACTAATATTCCAAATGGGTTGTTCTTTCCAGAAGTGCTACTGCAAGTCCTGTAAATCCATAATCTCCCATTATAAGTTCAGTATATGCGTACTCTGGAAGCTCCACCTAAAAACACGTTCAGCTCCTCCAAGTCCAGCACACGCTCCAGCGATTCCCATTGCTAAAAACATGATATATTTTGGATTAATTCCCGCATTTTCAGCAACTGTAGTCACTTTGCCCAACTGCTTTTTATTTCATATCCTTTTTGAAATATTTGAAAAAGAAAAATATTCCTATTGTCAGAAGAATTGCGATTATAAAACCAAAATTCAAATTCTGTTTTGTAACTTTTTGCAAAAAGTAATGGCAATCTTGCTCCTTCAAAAACACGTGGAGATTGTGTATTTTTGTGACGTAGTATCTTTTAAATGGTCCATTTAACAAGAAACTTTTGTATTTCAATCATAATGTAGTTTAACATAATTGTACTGATTACTTCACTCACTCCAAATTTTGCACGTAACAATCCAGCTATTCCAGCCCACAAAAACCCTGCAATTATAGCTACAATTATTACAACAAATATATTTCCAAAAACATAATTTTCTAAATGTGATTGCCCAGAAAGTCGCTGCTAAGTCCTCCAGCAATCATTTGTCCTTGCATCCCAATGTTAAATAATCCCCGCTTTAAAAGGCTACCATTGTGGCAAGTGCCGAAAATATTAATGGTGTTGCAATAAATAACGTCTTTGCAAGTCCACTAAAGAATGGAGATCTTGGAGAAGTTTGATAAAAAGCAGCTCTCATCATATCAATGTAGGCTATAAATGGATTTACACCTTTTTGTTATCATTATTATTCCACCAATAATTAATGCGATTAATACTGCAATTATAGACGGTAGAAAATCCTTTATCTTATTTTTAATCATCTATTTTCCCTCCTGCCATTAATATTCCTAATTTTTCTGTTGTTGCATCTTTTCTATCCAAAAATTCTACAATTTCTTTCCTGAATACATTACTGCAATTCTGTCACTTAATGCCATTATTTCTGATAGTTCTGCCGAAACAACCATTATAGCCTTTTTCTGAGTTTTTTTCATTCAAAAATCGTATTGTGAATCATCTCGATTGCACCAATATCGACTCCTCTTGTAGGCTGTGCCGCAATAATAAATTTATTTTTCACGTTCCAGCTCTCTTGCTACAACAACTTTTCTGCTGATTTCCACCAGACAGTCCCACCAAACTTTTAATTTTTCCCATCCGTTGGGTCTAATATCATATTTTTCTATATATTCATTAGTTTTTCTCAATTTCACTATAATCCAGCAATGCTCCTTTAGAATACTGATCCTGAAAGTCCCAAAGCCATATTTCTCTTCCATTGTAAAAATCATCAATAGTTGCCCTTTTATGTCTGTCTTCAGGTATGTGGGAAAGTCCCTTTTTCCTTAATAAGTTTTGGTGATCTTGTTTTCCAGTTCATCGTTATCTATAAAAATATGTTCCGCTATCAACTTTTTGCAAGTCCCTGCCAAAGCCTCAATAAGTTCAGTCTGTCCATTTCCCCTGCACTCCGGCTATTCCTAGTACTTTCACCTTCACGGATTTCAAACGAAACATCCTTTTAACTTTTTCTCAATGCCTCCACTTTTTACAGTCAAATTCTCAACTTTTACAACCACATCTCCCTAGTTTTCACATCTGGACGTTTTCACTTCAAACAGTACAACACGCCCAACCATAAGATTTTGCAATTTTTTTCTTTTGTTGCTTCTTTAGTTTTCAGTTCTCCAACATCGCTTCCACGTCGAATAACTGTTATATTATCTGATAAATCAAGCACTTCCTGCAATTTATGTGAAATAAAAATAATCGTTTTTCCTTCTTTTTATAAGATTTCTCATAATCTCATAAAGTTCTTTTACTTCCTGTAGCGTAAGCACCGCACTTGGCTCATCAAATACCAGTAATTCTAGCACCCTTAAATAATACCTTTTAAAATCTCAATTCTCTGATGAATCCCAACTGACAAATCCGATACTTTTCGCATCTGGATCAATGTTTCAGTCCATATTTTTTCAGAAACTTCCCTAACCTGCTTTCTCGCAGTATTCAAAGTCAAAAATACTCCACCCTTTTTGAGGCTCAAATCCTAAAAACCATATTTTTCAGCAACTGTCAAATGTGTCAATTAGCATAAAATGCTGATAAACCATTCCAATTCCCAAGATTTGCCGCAGTCGTAGGGACTTTCAATGTCAATTTTTTTCCCCTTGTAAAAAATCTCACCAGAAGTCGGAGAATACAATCCATTCAAAATCTTTCATAAGCGTAGACTTCCCTGCCCCATTTTCCCTCAACAATTGCATGAATCTCCCTCACTTCAGCGTAATATCATCATTTGCGACAATTTTTCCACCTAAAAATTCTTTTCGTATATTTTTTTCATTTCCAAAAATATATTCGCTCATTTTGATTTTCCTCTTTCTGATTTTTATATTTTTAAATTACTTATATTTTTTCTTTTTATATTTTTTATTATACCACAGCAAATTTCTAGATATCAAGACAAATATTCAAATGTTTGTACAAAATAATCTAAAATTTTATAGCTAAAAATTTCTAACTGCTCAAATTAACTAACATTTATCTAAAAAAATCTGATACATAATAATTGAACTTGTTTTTAATAAATCAAGTACTGCTACTGGTTTTTCTAACTACATTTATCTTTATAATCCTTATAATAGTACTTAGGGATTTTCTCCGCCAATAAACACAACTGTATTGTTTTTCATTATAAGTATACCCTGTGATATTCACTATTTTCAAGCAGTAATGGTGATCTTTTTAATTTTTAATTTGATTTTTGCAAGTTCTTCTATTATATTATCTAGGAAAACCTGTTAAAGTAAATATTTCTTTGCAAAAGTTCTGGGCAGTACTGCCTGATCTTTCCAGCTTATCAGAAAGAACAATATCTTTTGTCAAATTTGTACACAGAATCATCTTTAAATTTATTTAATCCTGAATTTTCATAAGTTTTCTTTTTATAAAAAATTCAACATTCGATTTTTCAAAGTTTTCTACAACTTCTTTTCTATGATTTCTCAATTCTTCAATTAAAAACTCCTTATCCAGTTCAGAATAAACATTTGCTTGGATTAAAAATCAGTTTTGATTTAAAAGCTCGTATAAATACATAAATCTGTCTATTTCAAATATTCCTGATCTGTTCCCTAGGTATTCTGTCAAATTAGCACCTCTTGACATTGCAACCATCTGCTGTCTATAATACTCATCAAAGAAGAGGCTGGCAATTCAATATTTTTTTCCTCTTCCGACAAGCTGATCAACTTTTTATATCCTGCATTTCCTGGTAAAATCTATTTTTCCAGAAAGCAATGAATATTTCTTTCCTGCCTTTATATTTTTTTCAGAAAAGTGTTAAATTCATTATAAAACCTATTTTTCCAAACAAATCTGTCGGATACGTAATTTCAAACAATTTTATCTCATATCGTCCCGGTATAACTTTCCGCATTTTCTCTTCCCCATCAATCATCACTTTTACCGGTTTAAATCGTGGCTGTTCTTCTTCCTTTCCATTTTATCTCCTTTTTTATTTTATCAAAAAGAGCAAAAACTCGTCATACTGCATCCCAAGCAACATCAAAATTATTAATTTTTCAAGGTTTTTCCCTCCTAATACTTTTTATAAATTTTCTTTTTATCGAAATAGCAATATTTTCTGGCACAACTTCCATCAGTTCCTCCAATGTTGCATTTCGTATATTTTTTTATCAATCAAAATTTTTTTATTAATTCTTTTTACGTTTTGGACCAATTCCTGCAATATCATCTAATGCACTTTTTACATTTCGTTTACTTCTTAATTTTCTATGATGTGTAATTCCAAATCTGTGTGCTTCATCCCGTAATCTTTGCAAAAATTTTTCAATGTTTCATCTGTTTTTTTCAAATAAATATGGCTCACTTTCATAACTTTTAAAAATTTCCTCTTCTCTTTTGCAATTCCAATTACATCAGTATACTCTATTTTTCCAAGTTTTTCCAGTACATCTACAGCTCACTCCCTAGCTGTCCCTTTTTCCCACCATCTATTAAAATTAAATTGGGCATTTGGTCATTTTCTATTTTTGGAATATCTTCGTGTCAATGCTTCTCTCATCATTAAAAAATCATCAGGCGTGTCTTTTACGGTAATCTTTAAAATGTCTGTATTCCTTCGGTGTTGTTTCCCCATCGAGTGCCACTGTCATTGCTGCAACCGCATCTTTTCCCTGAATATTTGAAATATCAAAAACATTCAATTCTGTAAAGGCAAACTTTTTAAACGTAATTCTTTCTTTAAATTACGCAATCCTTCTTGAACCATACGACGTTTTTCTATAGTATTTATCTACTTCTTCACGCAGGTTTAGATATCCCCATTTCTAACAGCTGCAATCTTCGGCTGTTTATTTTTGGAAAAATGAAAGTTTTTATTTCCTATGCTTTTTCAATTTTTGCCCATTCTTTTTATTAAAAAGTTCACTTGACATAAATCGTCTCATCACAAATAATATGCTTTGGAATATTCCTTTTTTTCATAATACGAAGTAATTAACCGCTCGAACAGATTTTCTTCTTGACTTCTCTCCATCGAAATTATTATATCAGTTTTTATTAATAACTTTTTCCCTCCCGAATATTCAGCACGCACAAAAAACACATTTTCTCTTTTTCCTCAAACACAAACACATCTTCATCAATTTCCTTGCTGTATTCAATAATCTGTGTTTCAAGCATTCTTTTTCAGCACGCTCAACTTTTTCACGCTCGTTAATTGCACGCTCAAATTCCATTTCATCACTAAACTGTTTTCATTCGGCTTTCCAGCATTTCGATAACCTTGTCAGAATGTCCTTTCAAAAATTCTTGAAAGTTTTTGACATTTGTACTATACTCATCTTCGATATCTTTGTATTTACAAGGTGCCGGGACAAGTTTTCATATAATATTTTTAAACAAGGTTTTGTAATTTTGTCCATATTTCGATTGCAGTCCCGTACTGGAAATATCTTAATAAGCGACTTCATCGCAAAAAAATATTCCCATTGGATATGGTCCAAAATATTCTGCATTTTTCATTTAATTTTTCGTACTTCTTACAATTTCCACTTTAGGAAATTTTTCTTTTTGTAAACTTTTATATATGGGATAAGTTTTTTTCATCTTTTAATAAAAATATTGTATTTTGGCTTATTCTTCTTTATCAAGATTATTTTTCTAGAATAAGTGCCTCAACTTCTGATTTACAGATAAAAACTCAATATCTCTAATATTTTTCACCAATTCCAGAGTCTTCTGATTATGCAATTTACATTTCGTAAAATAAGATTTTCACTCTATTTTTGCAAATTTTTCGCTTTTCCCAACATAAATAATCTTTCCTCGCTCATTTTTCATCAGATAAACTCCAGGATGAGTGGGAATATCCTTTATATTTAATCGGTGATTTTTATTTCTTCTTCCATTTTGCCTTTTTATACCTCCGTTTTTATCACCTATTTCCCTATGGAATTTTGTTATCTTATATTCTAGCCTCTCGAGATCAAATCTTTACACTTAGCATATTTACAAAGGTTGCAGATCTATGCTGTCCTCCTGAACATCCTATTCCTATACGCAAATGAGACTTTTCCGTCCTTTTCATACTTTGGTATCAGATATTTCAAAGCATATCAAGAAGCATTTTATAAAATTCTGACTTTCTGGAAGTCCCATTACATAATCCTGTACATCTTTGATGATTCCCAGTTTTACGCTTTAAATCTTCGACATAATAAGGATTTGGCAAAAATCTCAAGTCGAAACATTAAATGCAGATCCAGCGGAATTCCATTCTTAAAAGCCAAAAAAGTTAGATTTACACTTAATTTTGCCCTTTTTCCTGCAAATTCCTTTTCCAATATTTTGCTGAAGTTCCTTTACAGACGTTTTGTAGTCGTGTCTATCACCAAATCTGCCTTTAACATAAAGTCTTTATTATTTTTCCCTTTCAGCCTCTATATTTTCAAGCAATGTATCATATAAATTTAAAGGGTGTTTTCTTCTGAAAGTTCATATCTGCTAAAGTACATTTGTTCTTGCATCCAGATATATAATTTCATAGTCTATTCCATTTTTATCCAAAATCTCAAGCTGTTTTTAAAAACTGCTCTATAAATTCCTGATTTCTTATATCTATCGCAACCTGCAACTTTATTTCTTTTTGTTGCTCAAAAAATATCTCATTTAGATACTGAAACAAACTTATCGGAAAAATTGTCAATACAGAAAATATTCCCTGTCCTCAAAAAAATTCATTGTTTCCGATTTTCCTGCACCACTCATTCCTGTTATTATAACAAGTTCTTTTTCTCCTTCATCTTCCATTATCATCTTACTCCCTCTTGTTTTTATTATTATCCCATTTTTAATATTTTTCTTTGTTAATTATACCATAATTTTTCATTTACATAAACTATTTTTGAAATATTTTAGTAATAATTATTTTACTGCTTTTATTTTTTCATCTATTGTTTAAATAGCCTATTCTAAAAGTACTTTTAAAAACAGACTCAAAAGCTGCTATTTGATAATATTAATTTTTAAAGTTTAATTTTTGGAGGAAATAATATGAAAAATCTATTAATTTTATAATTTTAGGAGTATCCTTTCCATAATTGCCATCAGTACCTATATATTTACACAAAAATCAAATAGAAATTCAAAAGAAACTATAATTTCTGCTGTTACATCACATTTCAATCGAAAAATCAATGTATACACTTGGAGATATGAAACTTTCCAACCCTGACAGTCTACTTTGAAAAATGATAAACTTATAATTGATGCTGATTACGAATTTAAAGACAGAGCTACTTCTGAACTGACTACTGGAAAAAGCCAACTTTGAAAGTGAATTAGAATATAAAAAATTCAAATCTTTATCTTTGGAATTTTAATTTAAAAATTAATAACAAAAGATGGAAAAAGATACCAAGCCAGACAAATACGCTCTTACTCTTATAAGTACCATATCCTACGAACTGCAATACAAAAAGCCTTTACTCTACTTAGGAAGTAACAAAAATTTAATTCTATAAAAAGTGTTAAAATCAAAAATAACAAAGTTTTAGGAGAAATAGAAAATCTGTTTCTCTTGTAAAAATAAAAATAAGACTTTACTAAATTTTTGTATTTTTAAGGAGTCTTATAAATTTATTTAGTTTTTGCTTTCTGATTCTAGTCAAGATTACCTTTTTAAAAATGATTTTGATTTTTATAGCTCTTCATTTAATTTTTAAAGCTACGGAAAAGTTGTATCCATGCTTTTTCAAAAATTTCCTGATACACTTCGTATTTTTATATTTTTTTATGCTCTTCCTCATCTGGTTCGTATCTGTCTTTTATTCTGACCATTTTTTACAGCGTCTTCTAATGAATCTCCTGTTATAGCTTGCTGGCTTGCAATGCTCCACCAAGTCCCCTAATTCACTTCCTTGCAAAGTTTCAACTGGAATATTCAAAATATCTGAAAAAAATCTGACACCATTGCTTTTGAATTAGTTCCACCACCTGAAATACGGATTACTTGAGGTCTTTTCCCTAAACTTTTCTCTAATTTATCCAAATGCTGCTTATGAGAAAAATACGATTCCTTCATAAACAGATCGAATCATTTCCAATTTTGTAGTTGTCGCTGTAAGTCCTAAAAAGCATGATGGAGCTTCAGTGTGAGTGTTACTTCCATACAGGAATGGTAAAAATATAACTTTACTGTAAGAAGCTGTCGTATCCTTTTAAAAAAACTTCAAGTCCTGTATAAATACTCTCAGTTTCTTTTTAAACTGGACATTTCTTCCGACATTAGCATCTTTTAAAATAATATCTAAATTTCCAGCAGAGTTGGGCTTGACTCTTCTACTAAAAATCTCTATTTGGAAAATACGAGTTCATTTGACCACTTTCATATCCTGCAGGTATTTTTTTGACGGATAAGTGTTTATATTCCAAGTTCCCGCAATAACACTAAATGCAGAACTGTCCAGAACTCCAGAACCTATCGCACAGGCATCAATATCAAACAGTCCTCCAGCAACAGGTGTACCTTCCAGAAGTCCTGTAATTTCAGAAACCTCTTTTGTAATTCCTCCGACAATTTCCTTATAATCAACCAATGGCGGCAATGCCTCTTTCATTTCAGGTATTCCAAAAAAATTCTAGAATTTCATCATCATAAGTTCCCTGTCTCAAAATTAATCCAATGATTTCCTGAAGCATCTCCATATTCCTGATTCACTTTTCCAGTGAGTTTAAAACGCACGTAATCTTTTGCTGATAAAATTGCTCCTATATTATTGTAGGATTGGGGTTCATTTTCTTTTAACCAATGCAGCAATACTGGACTTTGAACTCCAAAAAAACATGCTGCCTTGTCTTATTCCACAATTTTTATTTCATTTTCAAATTTATTAGCCAGCTCTCCTGCTCTTCCATCTGTGGATAAAATACCGTTTATAAATTCCTTGCGATTCTTATCCAGCACATAAAGTCCTTTTCCATGACCGACACAGGCAACTGCAGTAATGTCTTTCCTGTCAAATTTGATTTTTCTAAAGCTTTTTTTATTGAATCATAAATTGCATCTGAAGTTTCTTTTAAATCAACTTCCCTGTAACCTGGTTTTATTTCCTTCCTCATTGTATGAAAACGAAGAAACTCCAATTTCATCTCCATTTTCATTAAAAATAATAGCTTTTGTATTTGTTCCCCATAATCTACACTCAAAAAATATTTCATAAATTATTCTCCTTTTTTTAAAAAGTCAATATTAAGAAATACAAAGAAACAAAGTCCCTTGTATTTCAAATTAAATATTTTAAAGTTTCTTAAAGATTTATTTCTATTCCTTCAGTTGCTGGGTCAACAGACTCTTTTTATAGCTTTTACAGCTTCAGGTTTTAAAAATATACTTTCTGAGCGTTATTGTAAAAACATCTTCCAATTCTTCCTTTTGTAAAAGATATCTACATTTTCAAGCCAAGTTGCTAATTCATTATAAGTATTAAATGTAGCAGACCAAGGTGAATCTGTTCCCCCAAATAAGTCGTTTTGCTCCCAAAATTTCTTTTTGCTATAGTTACATTTTTGTATGAATTTGGAAATGGGTAGTCTTCAGGTCTGTCAATATCTTGAATAGCTGATAAATCACTATATATATTAGGATATTCCTTCCACATGCTAAGGTCCGCTTTCAGTCTTTCTGGAGTAGCTGCATGCGGGAAATGATAAATGACAAACCACAAAAATCAATATTAGGATAAAGTTTTTGCAAGATTTGCAATTGCTTGCGGCTGATGGCTTATTTGATCCCAGTTACCGTAGTCTACTGTAACAACAAATCCAGGATAATTTGCCAAATAGTTAAATAATCTTGTCACAAACGGATCTGTATCAAGTCTAAATGGATTTGTGTTTCTATATCCATGAATTCCCCCATCTTCACTTATTTCAAATTTTATTGCTCTAAATCCCAAGACTTCCACATATCTCTGAGCAATTTCAAGAGCTTCCTTAGCATAAGGGATCTACTGAAAATGCTCCAATAAATCTTTCAGGATATTTTTTAATTGCAAGATAAGTGTAATAATTTTTGGTATCCATGTAAATGTCCTTGTAAAAGTACAGATTTTTCAATACCATTTTCATCCATTAATCTCAAAAATGATTCTGCTGTAAACTCTGTATCTCCATAACCTTCAGGGAATAATTGAGTCACATCTCCATCATCCCAAATTACTTTTCCATTACCAAGCGGTGTCATTCTTCCTTTTTTGTTAAATCCAGCAACTGCTTTTTACAATGTGTGCATGTGCATCTATTTTTCATATCCTTCTCCTTTAATTATAATTCATTTTTTTTAATTTTCTGTTCCATAAATATTTTTCTTTACTTCCTTCAAATCCACTATTCTTATCAGCCATTTTTTTCAAAGTAAGCATATATACTTTCTCGTTTTGTTCTTAAGAAGAATAATCCCACTAAATATAAAACTATTGTAATTCCAATAAATATAGGTTTCCTGAAATCCAAGCAAAAGAAAAATTAGTGCATTTAATGGTCTAGCTGTCAAGTTAAAAACTTGCTATTAATGCCTGCCCCTGCAGGTAAAAGCTTTTGCTGCAATTGCTGCACTCGTATAATATGGTGCTATAAAAGCTGCTTGCATAAAGTCCTAAACTCAGCCAAATTATTCCATTTAATATTGTTTTTAAAATATTTCCTTTAGTTACTAGCTATCATTGCTTCGATTATAAAAAGGAATTGCAATTAAATCAACCATCGGTAATGTTTTTGTTTCCTGGCAAAACAAATGACAGTATTGCCATAATAGGAATTAATAGTACTCCTGCGATAATTGTTGCAGGCTCTCCAAATCCACTCCATCATCAACAGCAATAAACCATCTTTTTATCAGTTTCACGTTCAGCTGGAAACATCTTGCTTTTTATTTTTTTCAACAGCTTCCTGCAAAGTGGTCCAAATGCTCTTGCAAATACTCCTGTAATTAATGGAAATATTGTCATAACAGCCGATAGCGAAACAGCAAATCCTAAAAATTTGTCCCCAGGCAGTCAAAGTTCCTAATGATTTAATATTCCCAAAAAAATTCCCATAATAAGTCTAAAATTGCTCCAAGCATTGTTGGTTCTCAAAAACTCCCAATTTTGTCTTTAATGTTTCTGGATTTAATTTTTGATTTGTGAAGTCCCAATAAATTCCACAAGGGATCTAAAATAATCGCTGGAACTAATGATTCTACATTATGAATCGAATTAATGGTTTGCATTTTTGACTCCATAATATTCAGACCATCTATCAGCAACTGTTTTCTGATAAAAGCAGTGAGTAAAGTAACATAAAAATCATAAACGCAAAATGATAACGCAAAAATTCTGAGTAAATTGATAAAGCCATTGCTCCCCAAATCATGTATCCAAAATTATTCCATAAATTTGACGGGACAAACACACGAGTTACTCCAATTACAAATAACAGAATTTCAATTAATAATCCAAATACAAAAAAATGAAAGTCCAATAGTTGTTGAAAATGACAGTTTTAGAACCCATTTGCCAACCCATATCCACCACTTCCAACTTCAATCCCTGTAGCTTTTACCATTTGATCAACTAACTGAGTTACTGCTGGTGCAAAACTTCCTATTACCCATCCAAATCCTGTAAGACCAATACCTGCATAAAGTCCGCTCATAATAGATTTTTTTAACTTGTACTCCAAGTGCTACACTTACTATAAAAATCATTATAGGTACAACTACTGCTGGTCCAGCGTATTAAATATATCACTAAATACTTTTAACATAATTTTCTCCTTAAAATTTTTTTATTTTAATTTTTACGGATTTACTACATTTCTTGTATTTCCTGCAAAAAAATTCAATAATGTTGTCAACTGCTTCTTTTTGCCAAAAGTTATTCTTCCTTCAACAGTTCCCTGTTCCAGCGTGAGGTGCCATAATCACACTGTCTAAAAGCTCTCAATTCTTCTGAAACTTTAGGTTCAAACTCAAACACATCAAGCCCTGCTCAGCAATCTCTCCTGTTTTTCAGTGCTTCCACCAAATCAGCTTCCACCACAATTGGTCCACGAGCGGCATTTACAAGGTAGCTTCTATTTTTCATTTTTTTGAACGCTTCTTTATTAAATTTACCTTTTGTAGCAGGTAATCCAGGGTGCATGGATTGTTATTACATCAGAATTTTTCCAATAACTCATCAAACTCAACATATTTTACATTTAATTCTTTTCCTTCTCTTCACTAAGTCTAAAAAGTGTCGTGATACAAAACTTTCATACCAAAACTTTGAGCTAATTTTGCAACTGTTTGTCCAATTCTTCCAAATCCATAAACTCCTAAAGTTGCTCCTTCCAATGATAATCCTTGATATTTTTCTTTCACTTGGGATCAATCCAATTTCCATCTCTTACGATTTTATCGTAAAATGCCAATCTTTTTGCTGCGACCAGCAACAGTGCAAAAGTCATTTCCGCTGTAGGAACTCTCACTGCCTGCGGTGAATTTGAAACTACAATTCCCTTGCTTTTTGCAAATTCAATATCAACATGGTCAAACCCTACCGCATTTAAAGAAATTAATTTTAAATTTTCTCCAGCTTCTATAAGCTCTTTATCCGCTTTTTGCCCCATCAATAAAAGTGCATCATATTTATGAAGATTTTTCCAGCACATATTCTCTAGTGAAAGGTTCTTCTGAATAAGTCACATCAAATTTTTCCATTAATTCTGTAAGTCCTTCTTTTGGTACAATCCCTGTTACTAATACTTTTTCTTTTTGCCATTTGATACCTCCTGTATTTTTATTTATCACTAAAATTTTAAATTTCTGAAATCTCATAAAGCGTCACTTTATGATTTCCATTATTTGCCGAAAAATACATATGCTTTTCCAGTTTTTCAAAAGGCTATTGCATTACTTGACGCATTTTTTCTTCAATTATATTTTGAACAAATTTTCCATTTTCATAACTAAATAGCGACAAATCAGCTTTTTCCACTTCTAAAACCATACAAAAAAACATATTTTTTTCCCGAATAATTTTTCCACCCCAGATAGCATGTCCAAACTCTGTTGGCTCTGGATATTTATATAATTCCTTTGAAAAAATCTTCATTGAAAAACTCTAAAGCGTATCTCCATGAAATCCTTGAATTATAACATTTTCCTTTTTGAGAGTCGCCATCCAAATCAACTTGAACGACATCACTCGTTTCCTCGCCAAAAATTACATCAAGTCTCCAGTCTTCTGTGTCTGAATACTCAGGATAAGTTAATTTCACAATTCCTTCCACAGCTGTAATAAGTGAGTATCCTTCTTTTTTTGAACTTCATAATATCCATGATTTTTTTAACAATCTTAACGGCAATTCTTTCAAATTTTGTTAATTTTGTACTATCTAAATCAAATTCTCCAACAAAAAATTTTTACCTTTATCAGACCAATCTTCGACAAATTTTTTTAGAATTTTGCAATCGTACAACCAACAAATAATATTTTTTTCCATCTTTTTGTTTTATCAAATCAAACCTATGCAAATACGGAAAATCTGCAATTTTTGACTTCCCATTTTTCATCTTTATATTTTCCATAAACAATTTGACATTCTTTTGAATTGAAACCTGGATAAAAATTTTTTTGAGTTGCTAAGAAATCCAGCGTACCTGGCACTTGAATAATGCTCATTGTCCCACCTACAGTATCCCAGACAATCTTTTTGAAAAAAATTATCATTTATATCATAAGCAAAACAAAAATTTTTCAACTTCTGATGCCACCAGCAAATAATCTTTATCATCTTTTTGAATACGATTAACTGCATAGCATGATGGTAATTCATCCGAAAAACCTTTTTACATTCACTTTTTCCCTCCTCTCCAAAAAAATGATTACTTTAAAACAAAAGTTTTTAATTTAATAATAACTTAGATATATCTAAGCAGAACTTGAAAATAATAATAGACTTGTTCGGCAACTCTATATTTTTTTATCTGCTAATAAGATATCTTGCTCCCTTTCAGAACAATATTTATCTCAATTGTATTTTCAAATTTAATATAGTTATCAAACAGGTCTAATAAAGACTGAAACTCATTTATTTTAACTAAAAATAAAAAAATTAAAGTTCATTTAATGGTACTTTAAAAACAAGTTTTTTTATTTTTCTTTGATTCCTTCACTTTTTAATCCTGGCATATGCACATCATTTGGGTACAGAATTAAAACATCTCCCTCTTTTAACAGAACATTAAATGAAAACATTACCTGAGTAAATAACTAAATCTTTTTCTTCTTCTGTTTTTCTCAACTTTCATATTATTTGAAAGTGTTAAATGCCACATATTCCTCTCCACAAAAGCATTATTTGTACATCCAAATTTTTTTAGATGGGTTTCCATGATTTTATCTTCCTCTGTGCCAGTTTTGTAAAAGCATTTACATGCATTTTTTTATTCCTAAATCAATATCATACGCTCCACCATCAAGCTTTTTTTAGTTCCTCTAAATTTTTATTTGTATATTCAATACATTCTTGAACTTTTTAGCAATATTTCTTTATTTTGCAAAGTATCTTTTAAATTTGTATATATCATTTTGACCTCCAAGATATTTCTTTTTTATCTACTGTTCTCATTACACTACGAGTATAACTCATGTTTTTCTATTTTGTCAAGATTTAAAAAATGAAATTATAATAATAATTTTATATTCTGATTTTTTTCATCTTTTCTTTTTACCAATAATTTTTGGTAATAAATGCAATTTTTATCACTCAAAATTTTTAATTTATTAAAAATTATATTAACAATGATGATTTCTAATTTTTGTAAAGAGATATTTGATGTATCATTTTTTTACTATGTATTTTTCTGTTTTAAAGTGTTGCATTAATTATAAATCACTCATCTAAATTATAAAAAATATTAAAAAAATATTTGACTTTTTAAATTTATGAGGTATATATTATCATATGAACAGTTATTCACATATATTAAATATAAATTTAAAAATAGGAAAGGAAATAGTATAATGAAAGCAGTAGTAGTTAATCAAGAAGGAACTGGAATAGAAGTTGTAGAAAAAGAATTAAGAGGGCTAAAAAGCAGGAGAAGCATTAGTTGATGTGGAATATTGCGGTGTTTGCCATACTGATTTACATGTGGCTCATGGAGATTTTTGGAAAAGTTCCGGAAGAGTTTTGGGACATGAAGGAATTGAATTGTGAGAGAAGTTGCTGATGGTGTAACATCTTTAAAACCTGGAGATAGAGTAAGTATTGCTTGGTTCTTTGAAGGATGTGGAAGATGTGAATACTGTATCAATGGACAAGAAACTTTATGTAGAGATGTAATAAATGCAGGATATTCTGCTGATGGAGGAATGGCTGAACAATGTATCGTTACAGCTGATTATGCAGTAAAAAGTGCCAGAAGGACTAGATCCAGCTCAAGCTAGCAGTATCACTTGTGCAGGAGTTACAACTTATAAAGCAATAAAAGTTGGAAAACCTCAACCTGGACAATGGGTAGTAATCTACGGTGCTGGAGGATTAGGAAACTTGGCAGTTCAATATGCTAAAAAAAGTATTTAATACTCATGTAATTGCTGTTGATATAAACGATGACAAATTAGCACTTGCTAAAGAAGTTGGAGCTGACTATATTATAAATGGTAAAAAGAAGATCCTGTTGCAAAGAAATTAAAGAATTAAGTGGGACTTGGAGCTCATATTGCTGTAGTTACTGCTGTATCAAAAGTTGCATTTAATCAAGCTATTGATTCAGTAGAGCCGCTGGAAAAAGTTGTTGCAGTTGGACTTCCATCAGAAACTATGGACTTGCCAATCGTAAAAACAGTATTAGATGGTATCGAAGTAATCGGATCACTTGTCGGAACAAGGGAAGACTTAAGAAGCATTCCAATTTGGAGCAGAAGGATTGGTTGTGCCAGTAGTTCAAACAAGAAATATCGACGAAGCTCCTGAAATTTTTAAAGAAATGGAAGAAGGAACAATTCAAGGACGTATGGTAATCGATATGCACTCACATTCTTGTGGTTGTGGACACAAACATTAATTTGTTTAATTAAATTTATCTAAATAATAAACATGTAATTAACTTTAACTGTTAGTTACATTTTTATTTTAAAAAGCTTCTATTATAGATGAAGAAATATAGGAGACTCTTAAATAAAATATTCAACTGTTAAAAATTGACAATATATTTTTAGTAACACTAGTTTATAAAAGGGAAAAATTTAAAGATAAAAAAATCTAAAATAATAGTTCATATTTGTAATATGTTGATTATTATGGTATACTACATTTAAATCTATTTAATTTAAAATTTTAATACAAAATGAGAAATTATGGAGGTGTTCACAATGGGATTTCATGAGATTAAAAATTCGATTTTGATTTAAATCCTTTTACAAGTACAGGTAAAGACTGGAGTCTTGTCACGACGGGAGATGAGAACAGGATAAATACAATGACTGTCACGTGGGGAATGATAGGCTATCTTTTGGCGAGGTCCTGTTATTTCAGTTTATATAAGACCTACAAGATATACTAAAAAAATTTGTAGATGAGCAAAATTGTTTTTCTTTAAGTTTTTTTAATGGTTATAAAAAGGAACTTCATGTACTTGGATTAAAATCAGGAAGAGATGTAGACAAAAATCTCAGAAGTTGGATTTAATCCAATATTTTTAGATGGTGTGCCTGCATTTGAAGAAGCAAAATTAGTTATTGTAGCCGAAAAATTATATATAGATGATATAAAACCTCAAAACTTCATAGATAAGAACATACCCGAAAAACTATACACAAAGGAAGAGCCTCATATAGTTTTATACAGGAAGGGTAAAGAAAATATACGTAAAAGACTGATTTTTATTATCTGCATAAATAATTACAATTAAAGGGAAAACTCTTAAATTGAGTCCCTTTTTATTAAAAGAAATTTCTTAGAAATTTATTGACAATCATTAGTTTGTCTGATAAAATTTTTATGGGCATAAAGTTCATTTTTAGAAATTTATGCTGATTTTGTATTTTTATGGAGGTGAATGTTTTTGAACGAGGAAGTCCCGAGTAAGAAACTGAAGAAATTTAGATTTTACAAATGTATGCAATGGATAAGGGGAATATCTTCGTTACTGTTATTCTTCTTATTTTTGAAATTGCATAAAAATGAAAAGTATAAAAGGAAGGAGATAACAGTGGAAAACAACACTATTCAAACACTTATAGATGAAAAAGTATTTTGAAATTAGAAAAATATTTGAACGAATTAAATACTGTTGAGGTTTCGGAACTGTTAAATCAGTTTGAATCTTCTGAATTAATAATGATTTTTAGATTACTTTCTAAAAAATAGGAGGCACAGATGTATTTTCATATTTAGATACAGAGCATCGGGAAATGATTATTAATACTATGACTGATGTGGAAACTAAAAATATATTCGATGAGCTTTATTTTGATGATATTGTCGATATTATAGAGGAAATGCCGTCAAATGTAGTGAAAAAGATTTTGAAAAATACTGATGCAAAAAGATAGACATACAATAAATCTTTTTGTTAAAATATCCTGATAATTCAGCTGGAAGCATTATGACAACAGAATATATGGATTTGAAAAAGGATATGAAAGTATCTCAAGCAATTACCAAAATTAGAGATACTGTGGAAGATATGGAAAATATATATACTTGCTATGTAATTAGTGAAGACTAGGAAATTAGAAGGAGTAATTTCCTAAAGGAATTAATTACAAACGAAGATGATACGTTGTGGGAAATATCATGAACCGTAATTTTGTAAGTGTTCACTACAAATGATGATCGGAAAATGTTGCTGAAATAATTAAAAAATATAATTTGATTGTACTTCCAGTTACAGATATAGAAAATAGACTTTTGGGAATAATTACGATTGACGATATAATGGACGTTGTTGAGCAGGAAGCAACAGAAGATTTCCACAAGATGGCAGGGAATTTCACCAGTTGAGGAATCATATCTTAAGACAAGTGCTTTTACGATGGCAAGACAGAGAATCAGCTGGCTCATTGTACTTATGATTTCTGCAACTTTTACAGGAAGAATTATAAAAAGTTATGAAGATGTATTAGAGTCAGTAGTCATTCTATCTTCATTCATCCCGATGCTAATGGATACAGGGAGGAAATGCAGGAGCTCAATCTTCTACAATTGTTATTCTGTGCTTTAGCATTAGGTGAGAAGTAAATCCAAGAGACACTTTTTAAAATATTAAAAAAGAATTTTCTATTTCGTTTATTGTAGCAGTCGTTCTAGCAGGGAATTAACTATTTACGACTTATGACTTTGACAAAAACTCCTTTAAATGTAGCTTTGACTGTTTCAATTACCCTCATTTTTGTAGTTATGATTTCCAAAAATAATAGGTGCATTTTTACCTATTGTTGCAAAAATATTTAAAATGGATCCCAATCATGGCAGGGCCTTTAATAACTACAATTTTTAGATGCTTTTGACTCTTTCTATCTATTTTAAATTTGCAACTATATTTTTGAGTAATATTATAAAGTAAGGAGGGAATGATGAAAGAATTAATTGAAACTCTTTTAAAAAAGATATTTTGAAATAAAAAGAGAATTAAAACAAATTAAACACAGTAGAAATTTCTGACGTATTGAATCAGTTCAAATCTCCTGAACTTGTAATAATGATTTTTAGACTGTTAAAAAGATAAAGCGACAGATGTATTTCCTTATTTGGACTCAGAACATCGAAATGATTATTCATACTCAACAGATATTGAAACCCGTGAAATTTTTGATGAATTATATTTTGACGATATTGTTGATATTATTGAAAATGCCGTCAAATATTGTATATTGAAAAACACTGATAAAAAGATAGACATCTGATAAATCAGTTGTTAAAATATCCCCGATAATTCGGCTGGAAGTATTATGACAACAGAGTATGTGGATTTACAAAAATATGACAGTCTCAGAAGCAATTGAAGAAATTAGAAAAAACTGGAAAAGATAAAGAAAAATATTTATACATGTTATGTTACTGGAGAAAAGGGAATACTGGAAGGTGTACTTTCTCTAAAAGGAATTAATTGCCAAAAAGATACTATCCAAATTGAAGATATTATGAACAAAAATTTTGTAAGTGTCAATACAAACGATGATCGTGAAATTGTAGCAGATTTATTTAAAAATATGACTTTATTGTAATGCCAGTTGTGGATCATGAAAACAGAATTTTAGGTATAATTACCATAGACGATGTAATGGATGTTGTAGATCAGGAAGTTACGGAAGATTTTCATAAAAATGGCAGGGGATTACTTCCCTGACTGATTCTTATTTAAAGACAAAATATTTTTTTACAATGGCAAGACAAAGAATTGGGTGGCTCGCTGTACTTATGATTTCTGATACAATTTCGGAAATATTATTCAAGGTTATGAAAAAAGTATTGGCAAAGTCCATAATTTTAACAGCTTTTTATTCCAATGTTAATGTCAAGTGGAGGAAATGTTGGTTCTCAATCATCAACAGTTGTAATATCGTTCGTTGGCACTTGGAGAAATTTCTCCAAAAATCTGCCTTTAAAGTTATAAAAAGAATTTTTATCGGTATAATGGTTTCTATTGTCTTATCAGCCTTAAATTTCATAAGATTAATTACATTGGACCGATCCGACAATCGCTCTTATTGTTTCATTAACTCTTGTATTTACAATAATAATTTCAAAAACTGGTAGGAGCATTGCTGCCACTTGGAGCTAAAAATCGTAAAAAGTCGATCCAGTAGTTATAGCAACCCTCTGATAACAACAATTTCAGATGCTGTAACACTTGTTATTTACTTTACTTTTGCAAACTAATGCTTTTTAAAGAATCTTAAATAATATAAATCTAATGAAATACTGTCTATAAAATTATATAAACATAGTATAATGTAGAAAAAAATTGAAGGAGAAAATTTATGAAGGCAAAAAAATTTTAATTTTACTAAGCATGCTTTTTATTTGTAGTAAGCTGTGGAACTCATCCTGCTCAAAAAGGATTTTTGAAGAAAAATGAAAATAATCCAATCGGGAGATATGTCAAAATTTGGAAAAGCAGAAGGAAATGTCAGTACTATTTTAGAAAAATTTTAGCAAAATATACGGCGAAGGAATGAAAAATAACTTACAAAGTCAATAAAGTCGAGTCAAAAGGAAAACATTGCTACAATAAATGTTACTATAAAAAGCTCTAATTTATCTTCATCATATGGGTGAACTCAAACTAGGCTCTCTGAAAGAATGTCTAAATCTATGCTCAAAAATAACGAAGATTTACAAAAAGAAGTTATGCAAGTTGGAAAAGAATTCTTTAACGAGAAATTTAACAGCAAAGATTTAAAAATATTTAGAAAAACATTGGATGTAAAATATGTAAAAAATGGTAAAGACTGGGTAATTAGTGATGAAAAATGAAGAATTTTTAAAAATAATTACTTTTGAATTGCTAATTAAAATATGAATTTTTCTTATTATTATAAGTACTCTAATTTTTAACTAATTGGAGTATGAAAATAAAGGAATTTCATTAATCTTTTTAAATTTTTCATAAAAACCGCACCTCTTATCTTGTATTCAAGATTTTAGATGCAGTTCATTTTTCCTATTTTTAAATTAATATTTTGTAATCAGATACTCAAATCCTCCTAATGCAGCTTTTGACCTTCTCCCATTGCAATAATAATTTGTTTTTGTCTAATGCTATGTAACATCTCATGACGAAAGATTCCAGCCACAGAAGTTGAATTATTTTTCGGGATTAATTACAATTTCTCCAATTTTATTTGTTTCAACCAAGTCTTTTACAACTTCGCTTCTTGGTGACAAACCCAATTTCTACAAACATACCTTCTACATTCAATGTTTTTCTTCATCAGTTTCTCTGCTTTTTATAAACAATGCTTTCCACAAATTCATTTCCATTTACTTTAACTGTTGCAGAATTTAAAAATAGTTTTTACATTTGGTTTGCTCCGCTAATTTTTCCTGTAGAACTTTATCTGCCTTTTAATTACAGCATAAATTCGATTAATGTAACTGATTTTGCAATTCCGGATAAATCAAGTCTTTCGCTTCCACACTGAATTTCCCCACCAATTACAGCTACATCTAGCCCTTTATAAAAGGTCCGTCACAAGTTGAGCAGTAATGCACTCCTTTACCAACATATTCAGCTTCTCCAGGAATATTTAGACTTCTAGGTTTCTGCTCCAGTTGCTACAATAACTGTTTTTGTTTTATAACTTTTTCCATCATCAGTTACCAAAAATCTTATCTTTTCCATCTTCCTTGATCTCTTTTACCAAATGCCCTTCTTTAAACGCAATTTCATGTTCTTTTAAATGTTTTTCCAATGTTTCAGCAAATTTAGCTCCAGTTGTTGAAACAGTTCCGATAATATTCTCAATTTCATTTGTATCGAGAACCTGTCCACCAATCTTCACTCCAATCATTTGCCACATTAAGCCCTTTTCTAAGCGTAAATTGACTGCAGAGACAATACAGAGCCCAACCAACTACTAGTTACATCATAAAGCTTATTTTCATCAATTTTTACTAATTTTCCTTCATCTAAAGCACCAAGATTCAAGCTAAAATCCATTTTCCATACCTCAAATTTAATTTTTATTTTATTTTATAATAATTTATTTAATTTTGTAATCATTACAATTTATTTTAATATAATTTTCCAAAAATTGTCAACAATAAAATTTTTAACTTTAATAAATGTTATATTTAATTTATCAACAATTTCCAATATTTTTATTACCTATTAAAAATTAAAAATAAAAACCCACTAGTTATAAATAACCAGTGGGCAAAGGTAGAGAAAATCAATTCAAGCCAATTATCTTTGATAGCTAAAAATTAAAAAGAATGATTATAGCAAAAATAGTATTGATTAAACATCTTGACTATCCAAAAATCTATATGCTTTGTTGTAGTTTAAGTCCTAATCGACAGAATATTATATTATTATTAAAAAGCCGAATAGAAATTCGGCTGATTTTTTGTATAATATATTTATGATAAACATTACACAAAATAAACTGAAATATATTTTCAGTAACAACAATATTTTACTAGATTCCTTAAAATTTTGCAAGAAAAATAATATCGGCGACAGTCACCTTGAACATATTAAACTTTCCATTGATAAATTTCTTGCCTGCAGGGATATTTCAAAAGGTTTTGTCAAGTTCAAATGTCCTCACTGTCCTGTTACACATTTGTTCCCTATTACCTGCAAGTCTAAGCTCTGTCCTTCTTGCGGTTACAGGTATTCTATGACATGGACTGAAAAGATTCAAAAGCATATTCTCAATATTGAGCACCGCCATGTCCTTTTTACTGTCCCTGAAGAATGCAGAAAGTTCTTCTTTTACGACAGATCCCTCCTGTCAAAACTTTCTGCCGCTGTTAACCAGGTATTCAAGTTCATCTTTCACAATATCAGCAGGAAAAGAAAAAGAAAAAACAAAATTTCTGAACATTCGAGATATTACTTTACTGATTCCGATATTGTACATTACGGTCTCATTTCTGTCATTCATACTTTTGGCAGGGACCTGAAATGGAACCCTCATGTTCATGCCATTGTTTCATTAGGAGGTTTCAATAAAAATCTTGAGTTCAGGAAAATGAGATACTTCAACGTTGACACTATTGCCGGGCAATGGAAATACCACGTCCTTAAAAATTATTGAAAACGGCAGCTATCCCAGCAGGAAGATTGAGAAAGCCGCTAAAAATACTGCTACAAAGCTTTACAAGGAAAACAAAAGGTTTTTCTTTAACGTTGGCAATGGTGATCTTAACAGCACAAAAGGTATTATCAAATATCTTGGACGATACCTTGCACGTTCTCCCATTGCTGAATACAAGATTACTGACATTACTGACAAGGAGGTTACTTTCTTTTTTAATGACCTGGCTAATGATAAAATGAAAACTTGTATTACCATGTCTTCTGAGAAATTTATTTCCCATATTTTAATTCATCTGCCTCCTAAAAACTTTAAGATGGTAAACCGCTACGGATTTTATTCAAGGCATATTTCTGGCAGGCTTAAAGAGGCAATTGAGGCTTTCAGGAAAAACATTGCCGTGTCAAGATATTCATTTTATCAAAGGCAGATATACAAGACTTTCGGGATGAATCCTTTTTACTGTCCAGTATGCAAGATTAAAATGATTGTATGGGAATTTTATCATTACAGATATCCGCCCCTCAAAAAATACTATTAATATTTTATTAATCCAACTAGGTTGGATATTTTGTCGTGGACATTTGTATATTTGTTTGACAAAAGAAGAGGAAAAGAGGCTGACGCCTCTTTTAAAATTATCAAATATATCAGTAAATACCTAAAAATATGAATTTAGTTTCCTTATAAATATACCCATTCAATTAAGAAATAGAGGGATTTTTCCGCATTTTTCTATGACTATAAGCATATAGATTGTGTTTTTATTCAAAAACATTATATCATTTTTCATCAATACTAAAATTTTATATATATACAGGAATCATTTCGTCAATTTCTCAAATGTCTTTTATACTTCTTCAAAACTTTTAGAAGAAATTATTTCAGTTCCTTATCTTCTACAATTTTTACTGATTTATTCTCAACTTTCTTTGTTAAATTTCTTAATTTTGTTTCCATATTACTCACCTCTTACAGAAGATAATATCATAGATATGCAATAAAAATTCAACCTATTTTCTAAAATATTATTTAACTTTAAAAATTTTTCAATCTTAAAGCATTCACCCAAAACAGATACTGAACTAAACGACATTGCAAAAGCCGCTATCATCGGATCCAATTTTGGTCCATTGAAAAATGCATAAAAATATTCCAGTGACAAATGGTATTCCAAGCACATTATAAAAGAATGCCCAAAATAGATTTTTCCTTTATATTTGTGATTGTCGCTTTACTTAATGCTATTGCACCTGCAACATCTCTCAAATCATTTCTAATTAAGACGATATCAGCTGATTCTATAGCAACATCCGTTCCATTTCCTATCGCTAATTCCAACGTTTGCCTGAGCAAGTGCTGGTGAATCGTTAATTCCGTCTCCAACCATTGCCACAAACTCATCTTTTTTCGAAGTTCCTTTACTTTTTGAGATTTCTGATAAAGGCGAGCACTTCTGAAATTACATCATCTATTCCCACTTGCTTTTGCGATAAATTTGGCAGTTTTTCGTTATCTCCAGTTAGCATTATTGTCTTGATTCCCATTTTTTCAGTTTTTCTATAGCTTCCTTGCTTGTTTCCTTGATAACATCTGCAACTGCAACAAGTCCCGCCAATTCGTTATCAATCGAAATGTACATTGGCGTTTTTCCTTCATTCGACAAAATATCATAATCTTTTTGAGAAATTTCCACATTGATTTTTCGATTTTTCCATCAATTTTCTATTTCCAATTTGCACTTCCTTGCCATCAAATCTTGCTGAATACCGTAGCCTGGCATTGCCCTAAATTTTTCATACGGCTTAGTTTCAATATTTTTGCTCTTTTTGCTTCGTTTACAATTGCCTCTGCTAATGGGATGTTCTGAATCATTTTCTACACTTGCGCAATTTTTAACAATTCATTCTCGTTATAATTTCCATAAGCAATCAAATCAGTCAATACAGGCTTTCCTTTTCGTAATCGTACCAGTCTTGTCAAAGACAACAGTTTTAATTTTATGCGCTGTTTCAAGAGCTTCCCCACTTTTTATAAGAATACCGTTCTCAGCCCTTTTCCAGTTCCAACCATTATCGATGTAGGTGTTGCAAGTCCCAATGCACACGGACACGCAACTACAAGTACAGCGATGAAAAACGACAATGCAGTAACCAATCCACTTCCACTCAGAAAACCAAAGCAATTCCTGTAATTATCGCAATCCCAATAACAATCGGCACAAAATATGCCGACACAATGTCTGCCATTCGGAAATCGGAGCCTTGACCCCTAGTGCCTCCTCAACCAGCTTTTATAATTTGCGACAAAACTGTATTTTTACCAATTTCAGTCGCCTCAAATCTGATACTTCCATTTTTATTTATACTTCCTCAACAACCTTATCCCCAACTTTTTGCTTACTGGCAAACTTTCTCCTGTCAACATTGACTCATCAATCGAAGTCGACCCTTCCACAATTCTTCCATCCACCGCAATTTTTCTCCCGGCTTCAATAACAATATTCTCAACTTTCAAGTTTTCAATCAGAACTTCCTTTTTCGCTCCATTTTCAATAATTTTTAGCCTTTTTAGGTTGAAGTCCGTATAAGTATTGCCGATAAGTTTGACCTTTGTGTTTTTGCCTCCAGCAGTTTTCCAAACAAGATTAACGTAATAATTGCACCAGCAAACTCATAATATAAATCCATATGTGCTTGTGGTCTACAATTACAATTCAAAGTTGCAATTCCATAGATGTACCCCAGCTGTTGACCCAATAGCACTAATGAATCCATTGTTGGAGATTTTTCTTACTAAAATTTTTAAATCCATGTGAAAAAACTTCTCTCCCAGCATAAATAATAGGCAAAGTCAACACAAACTGTGCCAAAAGCAAAATTAAGCGATTTACCTGATTCAAAAATTCGAGAAGTCGCTCCCCAAGCATATGCCCCATCGAAATATACAAAAGTGGAACAACAAAAATAATTGCCAAAAATTAATCGATTTTTCAGCTATTTTCTCTTGATAAAGTTCCACCTTTTTATCTTCTGTCATATCCTCAACCAGTCCATGCCAGCCGACTCCACTCATTTCCCTAATTTTATCAAAATTGTACTTCTTCTCATCATATTCAATATTCAATTTTTCAGTTGCAAAATTAACTCAGCGTTAATATCATTATTTTTATTAAGTGCCTTTTCCACAGCATTGGCAGCAAGATGCAGCAAGCCTCATTCCCAGTTACTGTATAGTTTTCTGCCATAATCTTTTCCTCCTTCATTTAGTACAATGATATCTTTAAATAGCTTATGTCCATTATGCTCACAATTACACTGCCCTTCCAACACAATCACACAAAACTTCTTTCCACAGCCGCTTTCTCCTCCTTTCCTCTACAGCCTCTAAAATCAAATCCAAGTCGTCAAAACTCAGTTCACTGTTCTCAATAACTTTCCTATCATTTCTCAACTTTCGTTTTACAAATTTTTATCAAAAGTTCCTAATATATAACTGTTAGCAACTTCCTTTTCTGTAAAATCTGTCGAATAAATATACTTGATTCCCAATTTTCCCTCTTTTTCAAAATATTCTTTTCAGTACAGCCGATTCAACAGCGTCTTTACTGTAGCCTGTTTTCCAGTTCATTTTCTCACAAAGCACCTTGTCACAAACTTGCTCGTAACTTCTACTATTTGCCCACAACAACTCGCATTATTTCCCATTCTGCATCGAGTTATATGCTGTTTTTATCAATCTTGCAGTTTTCTTTCACATTCTTACCTCCTTCAAATGTTTACATTTGTAATCTTTTATATTATAGTTTACAATAGTAATCGTTTTTGTCAAGTATTTTTGTTGTTTTAAATAATTTTTGTGTTATAATACCTATGTAAATAACTCCCTAAGAGGAGTATCCTTATAGTTAATTAAATGGTGAACAAATTGGGCTCAGATTTTTCTAGTCTTTTTGTTATAATATATTTACGGGTTTCACCACCCAAAAATAAATTAAAATGTGAGAGCTTTTACACTCTCACAAAATTCAAATATATAAATTTTTAGACTTCTTTTGTTTCTGATACTTTTTGTACTCATAAGCACTTTTCTTTGGATAACGCTTTTGTGTTTCAAAGTCTACATAAAATAAGCCGTAACGCTTTTCATAACCATTTGACCATGAGAAAACGTCCATTAGTGACCGGAGGAAAGTAGCCTTTTACGTTTGCTCCATCTTTTATTGCATCTGAAATTACTTCCAAAATGTTGTCTTATGTAATCTATTCTTGCATCGTCATACACTGTATTGTCTTCAAAAACATCTTTATAGCCTAAACCATTTTCAGTAATATAGATTTTTGTAATTTGGATAATCTTTTAACTCTTGAGATTTGATCATAAAAGACCTTGCAGGATAAATTATCCAGTCCCAGTGCAGTTCTTGGGATGCTTTCATTGGCTTTTCTTTTGCCCTACCCCTTTTATCTCGATATTTGGAACTTCCTTTATTTCCTGTTGCATTGTGGATAATTTCAGTTCTCGCCATCATATTCAGCCATCCAGTCGACTCATATAATAGTTTATTCCAAGAAAATCGTTCAAATCTTTTTCTGACCTTCAATTCTTCTCAAAAATCTTCTGCCCTGTAAATCTAATTTTTCCACCATTAACTTTCAAAAATATGATTTACACCATCCATTGTTTCCTTTTGAGTATTCTCCTTTAAAAGTAGCATCCAAAATAAATTTAGTTATGGATAATATCGTCTAGTTCTTAGCTTACATCTTTAGGATTACTTGGATTATAAGGATATTTTGTTGGCAATGCACAAAACCATTCCTACTTTCGCCATTGTATCCGTTCTGCTTGAATAAATTTACTGCTTTTGCATAGATGCAAAACCATATTATGATGTGACTGAAACAATTTTTTCAAAGTCATATTTTTATTCCTGGTGGAAATTTTCTCCAACTAAATATTGTCCATCACCAATAGGTCCTATTTCATTAAATGTTGTCCAATAATTTACTTCAGTAAAATTCTTCAAAACAGAATTTAGCATAATCTACCAAAAATGTTCTATATTTTCACGATTTAAGAAGTCTCCGTTTGAATGTAAAACTTCGGCGTATCAAAAATGATGAAGCGTACAAATGGTTCAACATTTCTACACTCTGCAAACAGTTTTATGGTAAAAATTCCACTCCTTTGTGGTTCACTTCGCCATAACCTTTTTAGGAAAAATTCTTGACCAGGCTATTGAAATTCTTATTCCATTTATACCGAATTCTTCTGCAAAGTTTCAAATCTACTGGATATTGATTGTAAAAATCACTTGCTGGCTCAGCTGTATACCAGTAATTTTCTTCTAGTATCCCAGGCTACACGACCTTTACCATCTGTTTTTGTCATAGCGCCTTCAGGCTACGATATCTTTTGCTGTAGCTCACCGAAAATAAAATCTTACAGTACTTGATAGTAATTAAACCTCTCTTAGTATTAAAATATATTAATTAATCTTCAAATTGCGCTTGCACAAAATCTAATGCACCTTACCGTCACGAGTCAAACTAATATATTGAGCCCTTCGGTGTTTTTGCTAACTAATTCCTAACTTATCAGTTTCTGCCTTCATATCTTCGAAAATTTGATGCAACTTGCAGTGCAAGAATAACTAAATCAAATTGCGAAGTATTTCACGGTGTGCACCATATCCACCTGTCTAGACCGCTGTAACAGGAGACTATTATGTTCTTTTGTCACTTTATTTAAAGCGTTGGCTAAAAGTCGCTTGTTCCCTCCACCAGCACTAATACAGTACATTTGTCTCTTTCGTATATTATTTTGAACAACACCAGCTTTTTCAAGAATGTTATCTGCTTTTTAGTGTTGAAATTTCTGCAACTTTTTCTTTTTAATTCATCATTTGTCTTTCCTAGACGTTCTTCCTCAAGAATCTGCTTATCGTGTACTTTTACAAACGGATAATAGATAATAAAGTCTACAGCAATTAAAAGCTCGCTAAAACAAAAAGATAATATTTGAAGATTTGTCCCCTAATATTATACCCAATGGTCCTGAGTTGTCCATGGAAGATTAGCAGTAAAACTGTTCATTCAAGTACATCTATAAATATTTTAAAATCCAATCACATTCACTATTGGTGCAAAGATAAATGGAATAAAGAATGCAGGATTTTAATACAATTTGGAGCATCAAATAGAATTGGCTCATTTACACCAAAGAATGTAGGTACAGCAGAGGCACGTCCAATAGCTTTATTTCTCTTAGATTTACAAAGCCACATAAACATCAAAACGGTACAATTAGAGTAGCTCCAGTTCCTCCCATTGTAACTATAAACATTTGTGTTCCTCGAGTCAGAAATTTTATCTGCATCTAGTCCAGCTCTCATAGATTTAAATTAAATCTATATTAGCATAAGTGACAACTGCAATAGTCGGCTCTAAGCAATTGAAGGCCCGTGAATTCCGACAAGCGGAAGAAAGCATAGCTCCAAATATAATAGTAGTTCGCATTTACATATCCATCTGTCAGCTGAAATGGTCCAAAAAGTTTACCTACTGCTTCTGACAACTCCGTTCCAATAAAGTGACGTACAAGAATCTCAATAACATAAAGTGACTATTGAAGTAAACGGTATTTGCATCTTTAAAACTTGTGAGATGTTAGGTTGGAACTCGACGGCATTTTATGGTTACTTCATTTTACACCAGAATTTTATGGATTGTGCGATTACAATCTTTGCGATCGCAGTCAAAAGTCACTTTTGGCCTACCTAAAAATCCGGTTGAAATCCACCTTCAATTGGATCTGCTTACAGTAACAGCAGTCCAAACCATTGAAGCTAAAAGTGTAGAAAGATAATTATTTGATTGGTCGCCAAGAGCATAGAACGGTTTACAAGAATCTGTCAATGATTTAGCTGTTGTTCCTGCTACTAAAAATGCTAAGATTCCCATAGAATAACTGTATGGTTTCATTAATAAAAGCCTCTATATTTTTGGCCATCCAAAAAGCATTTAAATATAGGCAATTAAAGATAAAAATACTAGAAAAAATAGTATAACTGGCATACCAGCTATAAAAACCATCACGAATTGCTCTTAAATATATATTCCGAGATAATTTCTCAAAAAGGCTTTCCTTTTTCTATAAATTCAATCAGTTTTCCATTTACTTTTGCTCCTCTTTATATAATTCTATTAAATGTTTCATTAACTCTTTCAATAATATTGTTGTCATTAAATGATCCTGTCCGTGAATCATAATAAAAACTCATTCAAATACTTCTCCCATGCTTCTTTTCCTAAAATATCTGTTTGTGAATTATGAGCACAACGGACATTCCTCGGCCTCTTTTACTAAATTTTTCCGCTTCTTCGAACTCTCCATTTTGCGCTTTGCTTTAACGCTAATCATCGAATTTAGATCTTACGTCTCCACATAGACCACTATTTCAAATCAATCATTAGTAACATCTTCTTTTAGTCATAATTCTCTCCCTTTTTACATAATATTTTTGATTCTATCTGTTTTTCAATTCCTAATTTTTGTTTTTTTAAATTTACTATAATCTATTTTTCCTTCCAAGATGTTGCTGTTTTTCAACCACTTCATTCAGTTCTTCAATATTCTTTCTTCCAATTGTATTCAACCATTCCACAGTCGCCTTTTTCACCTTCGCTCAGCAAACACTTCCACTCCATTATCTCAAAGTCGCTCTTTCCACAATACTCCGTTAAATTTGCTTTTTGAATCACTTGAGCAAATTTTAATGTCTCTACGAAAAAGTCTTGCACTTACTCCAGCGCTTAGGTAAATATAAAGGCAATGATGTTGATTCTTCACGAAGTTTAAAGTAATTTTCGACTTCTTCTCTTGTATAAACAGTTTCTCCATCAGCTAAACCCTTCTACAAATTTCATATTTATAGGAACTTCCACTTTTCGAAAACATCAACATTATATCTTGGATCTAGAAAATACTTTCATTGCCTCAATAACTTTTTCTAGGTTTTACTTTTTGCATATTCTGCTGTGCTGTTGTCGATCAATTTACAGTCGCAACTTAAAAATTTAAAAGAAAGGTATGTCTTCTGCGACACATTCAGCTCCCACTCTTTCCATATATGCTTTTCTGAATATTAATTTCTTCACTTTTCATCAGCATCGCAGTACAATAAAAATTTTACTGCATCTGCCCTTCTTCTTTTAGCCTTTTGTGCAGCCGACCATTCAACAAGGCAGTCGGCAATCTTCCAACTGCGTTTGCATCATATCCTGTTTTCTCATAGCCATAGCAATAATCCGCATTTTATCTACGGGCTTTTGATGCTTCGATCCATATTCAGGGATCTAGCAATATTGAAGATGAATATTTTTGTCAAAATGTTTTTGATACAAGCGTCTTAAATTCTTTTTATCTGTTCAGCAGTTGCTTCTTTTTCCTGATTTTTATTTATCCATTTTCAAAAGGCACCTCTTTGATCAATTGCTAGTGCTGATATAAAATCATTTTTATCTTAAATTTTTCCAAATATTTTCTTTTTGTTCAGTTAATTTCATTATTTGTTCCTCCTTATAAATTTCGTTTAATATTGAACTATCTCAATTTTGCTAAATATTTCTTCATGATTTTTCAAATTTACAAATCATAATCAGTCCATTGCATTTAGCATTCGCTAACGTGTTAGCCTTCTTCAACAAATTTTTCATCACTTGAATTTTCGTAAATTGCCGATGTCAATTCCATAAGCACTGTAATCCGGAACCTACAGGATGACGACTATTTTCGGAACATTAACTTTGTAAAATTTATCATGTGCTTTGCAAAGCGCATCATCACTCAAGCGAAACGATAATCCATTCAATCCCCGTCAAATAATTCGTTTTTCAAAGTCTCCTTTTAATTCTCAACGTCTTTTGATACTTCCTTCCCGATCAACTGCGATAATTCTTCTGTATTAGGCTTTATAACTTTTTGGCTTATATTCATGCTTTAAAACTTCCAGCTAGCTCTTCCGAGCAGTCAAGCACAACCGATCACTGTTATTACAAATTTTTCAATCATTTTGAATAATGATATGTCTTCCAATTCATGGGCAAACTTCGCGAAATCGAAATAATTTCAACTTCTTGTACTAATTTTCAAAAGTGTTCCAAAAATTTTTCACTTTCAGATTGTTGATTGCAGGACCATTTTCCAAAATTTCTGTCTGATTTCCTTCATGTAGAATTGCAATACAGTTTCTTGTGTTTCGACTGAGAATTTCAAAAATTATACTCTATTTCCTTTTCTGTCAATTTTTCTGAATATCAATTCCAAGCCCCCACCTATAAGCCCTGTTGCAACAACTTTATCATCCATTTGTTTCAGCACTCTTGTTACATTCAGACCTTTTTCACTCGGGCGTCTTGCTCACTTTAGAAATTCTGTTTACTGTATCCAGTTAAATTTTTCCAAAGGATGAGGAAATATCAACAGACGAATTCATTATTTACAGTTAAAAATCATTTATCGGCCCTTTAATCTTTATATTCTCCTCTGTCCCATTTTTCAAGAATTCATTAGAAAAATTATCATTTTCTGTTCAGGGATTTACTAGTTTTCCACTTCTTTTATTTTTGCTATCAGTTTTTCACTTTCATCATATACTCAGCCTTTATAAAAAGCTTCCACAGATATCAAATAATAGTAGTTCCCCATTATCTCCCACCAAATCCAATAACATTTGCATTTAATATTCTTTTGCGTGAATGCAGTCGTCATATCACGTACCAATGCTGAACGGACTCCAGGAACTTTATTTACACCATTGTTAATTCACCTGTCCACATACATATGCTCCTAAATCAGCTCTGCACTAACTATGCTTCTCAACTCTTTTTCCATATTAATTGATAATGAGTACGTGTAAAATCATAAGTTCCACAATCTAACACTTCATAACCTTTTGGATTTTTATCTGACAATACCAATTTTCACATCTGTTATGATCACATCATCAATAGCTATTTGCATATCTTTACCATCCTTTTCATTCATAATTTAAATTTATCAGTACATATTACTCAATTTTTCCTTTTTCTGCTATTTAATTAGCACATTTTATTTAACATGTCACTCTTATTTGATGTCTACCGCCATCATATCCCGCTGTATAAAAATTTCCTTTACAATACTAGCAAAGCTCTGTTCCGACAATTTTAGAACCCTTAGTTATTATTCTTGAATTGTTATACTTGTCATAGTATGCTGAACTTCTGCTGAAACTTTCACCCTTTTATCTTTCACGGCTGCCATGAAACTTCCATCGCTACGCATCAAATACGACCCAAGACTGTCCTTGTCTGCAAGAACCTCCTTTGGCTACGAAACCGTTGTATCAACAAAATCTGTCTGCTGATTTTGTCAACAACATCAATCCATTTTGAATCAAATAATCCTTGACACTATCTTTTAATTCTTGCCATCTGCGTCAGCACCCTAATATAATTTTCATTATTTTTCCTCCATTTAATTTCTTCTCTACGTAGTTTTACTTTTCAAATAATATATTATTTATCTCACAATTAGAAATATACCCCAAAAATCCAGAAATTACAACACGTTAAACCCCTAAATAAAGAGCATTTAGTAAACAACTACTTGTGATTTACATTTATTTTAAAATGATTTTTGGTAAACAGATGATTTTCGATTTGAATTTAATTTTTGTACAAATAATTTGAAAATTATAACATCATTTTAATACTAAACTGCTTTTAAAAATAGGAATAAATATTTTATAATAAATTCATTACGTAAGCGAAATTTAATATAAAAAGCTGAAAAGTAAAAGAATATAATTGTTCTTCTAAAGTATAAAATTGGAACAAAAATAGATGAGGACATTGTGTCCCCATCAAATCTCCCACAGCTCTTTCCTATCCTCAGTTCTACTGGCAAATATACTTTTTCCTGTAACTTCTCTTGTTCTCAAGCAGTTCTGTCAATACACTTTTGTCGTTTCTTCTGCAGTAATCTATCTATCACGAGCGTTGTCAATGGCGGAGTCATATATTGGGAAATAAGTCATTAAACCCCAATGGTGAAATATCGTCAAAATTTTTAAATTCCGTTCCCTTGCAAAGCTTTATACAGAACCATAGCAGCTGGAGTCATTTTGCACAAAAGACGCAGTTGGACGCTCTTTTTACTTTAATGCTACTTTCATCATTTTTATATCCCGATTCTGCAGAAATTCATCCACTTTTACAAAGCTTTTTCATCGTAAGTTCAAGTTCCTTCATAATTTTCAATAAAATACTCCTCCCTAAAAGTCCGCAGATTTCTAACAATCTGATTTCTTCCCACGTCCAATGACCCAGCTTTAGGTAATCACCAATTTTTACTGAATGTTTTCATAATCAGATATTTATAATCGATGGAATTATCAAAATTATAGCATCCACAAATAATATTATCATTCAGCGACTTTATCCAGCTGGCTCCTTTTTATCTCCCAATCACAACAATGGCTGCTGGAAATAATGAAATTCATCAGATTTCCTCATCAAATAGTCTGCACTCAAAAACTTCTTTTTATCCTTTTTCTTTCAACGCATATTCAAATCCAGCCTCAATGATACAAAATAGGATCCTCACTTTCTATCCTTTCATCAAATGACTTTATAATTGAAATATTTACTGCGTACTTTTTCTTTTGTCTTATAATTTAGCTCATAACGGCTGGTACCCTTTGGTGTAGTTTCTACAAACCCCAAAATACATCATTATTCAAAAATCTTTTGAAACAGTATGATTGAGACTCCTGCGCTTAGCAACATCTCTAATCGTAGACATCTTTTACCTCTCAGCAATCTTAAATTTTATTATCATTTATAATATGCTTTACTTAATTTTCTATTTGTTTTTAATATATATCAATAGTAAAAAATACCAGTTAGTTTACTAAACGAAATTTTATAGGATCAAAGTTATGGAAAAATTATGAAAACTGGTATACTAAATTGCTTAAATTATTATTTGTAAGTTTAACAGCTTACAAAAAGAGATATGTAGAATAAAACAAATATTTTAATATTTATATATACCCATTGGGAACAGTTTCCGTGTACACCACTTTCAGAAGGGCTCACGGAAAGTGAAGTTTATCATGCAGACAATGTGGATTTTTATTATGATCTGACGTATAGAAGACGGAGAAACCCATTATGAAGGCAGATTTCAGGCAGCACGATATTTTGGATAAGGGCGGAAGTTTTTCTTAATGGATATTTTTGGTATTTAATGACTATCTTGGGAAAGGTATGGAGAAATTGCAACCATTACCTATTGCAGAAGGTTTGCACAGAAGATACTGAAAAAGAGATCCGAATGTGGAGACGTATATTTTGATAATTGATAAAGTAACACTTTTTATGGAGCATTTGATAACAAAACTCACAAGAAGCTAGAGCAGGCAGGTGTAAAAATTGGATACAATGGTTTGACAAAATTGAGAATCCGATGCTTGTTTATTCGAGCTCCATGGCGTCTTTTTACTAGCCTTTTGGAAATCCGAAAAATCGTGGAAAAACTAAAAATCCAATTTACGAAGAAGTGCTGACAAAAGTTACAATACGTAGCATTTACAGCGTTAAAATGCCAAAGCCAATCACAGAAACCGATTATGAATGAAACACTGCAGCTTACATCAAGCGATCCGCATGCAGAAGGTTCAAAACGTCAGCTAAATGCATTTAAATTTTTCATCGCCAATTATTAAGGAAATTTACGAAGGAAGAGCTCGTGCCAAAATTACTACAGAGAAGTTTAAAAGCAAAAGTCATGGATAGGGATTTTCAGTAAGATCCATTTTCTAAAAATGACAAACTGACTACAATATTTTACAGAATGGTGCAACAGCTAAAGATATTTCCCAAGAGTTAAAAAGAAGTACACTAGTTTGAGAAAAGATCATTATTGCCCGAAGTTCCTCCTTGCAGACAGAGGAACAATTAACGATATAAAGAAAAGGCTGTGGCGTTGAGTAAAATTTGAGATAATTTTGAATAATTCAAATGCAGGACTCCCCAAAGCTGCACTGCTGGAGAACTAATGAAATATGCAAGAAAACATAATTATGACATATAATATCAAGTTTGCTACAATAAAGGAGAGGAAATGTACCACGTAAAATACTTTCCATCTTGAAAAAGACTGATTTGATAACTACTGGAGGTTCAACAAACTTCACAAGACTGTAGTATGCGTAATTTTAATTTAGAAAATGAACTAAAAATTATGTCAACTTATGACCGAAAATTTCCAAAAGATATTTTTGGATTATTATGACAGATTATGGACAAATAGAGATGGAGAATTTACATTACCTTATGACACAGATGAGAAATTGATGAATGATTTGTTATTCGAGTTTATGAAATAATGATGGATTTGGGGCATTTTAAAGATATATGCAGGATTGTTATTCTAATAATTAAAATTTATTTGAAAATTTAAAGAATAAAGTTATAAACTGTATTAAAGAGAGAGTGATTTTTATAGGAAAAGTGTAAATTAAGACGAACAAGATTAAAGATAGAAAAATAAATGAGATATGATTATAATCGAATTTTTGTAATGTCAGATATTCATGGACAGTATGATTTGTTTTTGAAAATGCTGGATAAAATTAAATTAAAAAGAGAAGATTTACTTGTGATTATAGGGGATATTTGTGACAGAGGTAAAAGTCTTATGAAATTAGTATGAAATGTATCAAAATGATAAAACTTGGATATAACTGAAATTTATTTTGGGAAATCATGAGATATGCTTCTTGAAGATTTGGAAAGACTGATTATCCATTAAGATATGAGACAGAATATTCAATTTATAGACATTCTAAATATTTTGAAAAATAAAACGATGACAGAATGGCACAAAGAGAATTTTTGATGAAATTGGAGTGAAAGCTTGTAAAATGCTCAAAAACTGTCCTTTAATAATTTATGAGGTAAAAATATTTTTGCTCATGCAGGGCTTGATTTGAATATAGCTTTGACAAAACAAGAAAAGGAAACAGTACTGGACTAGGGATGAATTTTGGATTATGGAAATGTAGAACTTGAAGAATACAAAGGTAAAAACATATATTTTTGGTCATACGCCTAATATAAATGGAAGAATTTCTAAAAAGACTGATAGAATAAAGGGGATAGACTGCGGTGCATTTTACGCATTTTTGAGATGTAGTAGAAGTAAAAGAGTCAAGAGAAATTTATGTTTATGAAGATGAATTTATCCAGTTTAAGGCGTTTCGAGAAAGGTATTTTTGGAACTTTGGAACGAGGAAGTGGCAGAGTTTATAGATTCTGAAAAGTATAAAGATTAAAAGTGGGAAAAGTGGAATTGATAAGATCAGAGTTTTTGAAAAAGCTGAGATAGCGAAGAAAAGAAAGTGTTAAAAATTTTTTGAAAAATATAAAAAGATGTTTAGTAAAAATATTTAAAATTAAATTAACAAAATAGAGGTAGATATGAAAACAAAATTACTAATATTATTTTTAGTTTTTCAATTTACTGTTTTTCACAGCAAAAATATAAAAAGATTAATAATTTAAGAAATTATGAAACAGGAAGTGAAATATATCGAAATAGAATGCGTGAATTAATTCTAGAAATTATACATCTAAAAGATAGATTGCTAATTACTCGAAAAATGGAAATGAATTATATTTTACATAATGGGGAATTAAACAAAGTTTTATCAATGTAACAGATGGGACAACACAGGAATCTCTCTATTATGGGGCAGAATTTAAATTGACAAATCCAACGTCCACAAAAGGAACAGTTGTTAAATTGGTTAATACCTGTTAGAAAATATGGGAAGCCAGTATTTGTAATAAATTATGGTGTAGGTGAAAAAGTTAGGCAGGATTTGTTAAAAAGTCTGAAGAAACAAAATTTATCAAATGAGTTGCTGCCATCATTTTGAGAGCAAAACATGACGTATGTTCCAGTACAAGCGTTTTAATGCAGACAATATAACTTCATTAGAGATGTAAAAACTTTTCTTGTACTGCTAAATCTGAAAAATTTAAAATATAGATGCGTTTTTTTGAATATTTAAAAGAAACAGACTATGATTTATTATTAATAGAGTTATCACATAATGGTAAGTTATGAAAAAGAATCAAATTTCAATTTTAAAAAGAAAGAAGAATGGAGCAAAACGTGAAAGTAATTGTATATTTTAGTATTGGGGAGCTGGAAATTATAGAAGTTACTGGAAAGAAGAATGGAATAATAAAAGCAAAAAGACCAAACTGGATAGTGAAAGAAAATCCTTATTGGAAGGAGATTTCATTGTTAAATATTGGAGCGACGAATGAAACAAATAGTTAAGGATTATCAGAAAATTGGATGAAATTGGTGTAGACGGTTATGTTATTAGATACAGTAGATACCTATTAGCAGCTTTGAAGATAAATCTGACTGAAAACTTATTGATTAGAAAAATTTTTGGGAATTGACATTTTAGAAAATAGTGCATATAATAAATATGTAAAATCTAAGGAGACTTTGTATAATATTTATGTGCTACAAATTAGACTGAGAAAAATCCAGTCTTTTTGTTATATATTTTAGGTGAGTTTTTAGCACAACTCACAAAAATATTATATAAAAGGAGGTAGTGGATGGTAGATTTCATTATGATATTTTATTCTTTTTGTAATTATTTATTACAGCTTGAATAGATAGGGCATGAATTTCCACCTCTACTCCTCGCCCCTTAGGGGACATTTTCAAAATTTAAGGAGGAAATATTAACAATAAATTTGTTAAAACAAAAATGAACAAAATTAAAAATATTGCAGATTATTGCATGACGTAGATCACGGAAAAACGACTCTTGTCGATGCTTTTATTGAAACAGGCAGGAACATTTGGGGAACATGAAAAAGTAGATGAAAGAATTATGGATAGTAATGATTTGGAGAAGGAAGAGGGATTATGATCTAAAACGCTTCATTTTCATATGATGGATATCAAAGATAAATATTGTGGATACTCCCAGCCATGCGGATTTTGGTGGGGAAGTACAAAGAATCTTGAAAATGGTGGATTCTGTTTTGCTTTTGGTAGATGCATTTGAAGGTGTTATGCCACAGACTAAATATGTATTGAAACAGGCGATTAGAGCATGGACTTCAGTCCAATTGTAGTAGTTAATAAGATTGACAGGCCAAATTCAGATCCTGATGCAGTTGTGGATTCTGTTTTTGACTTATTTGTAGATTTAGGAGACAAATGATATTCAGCTTGATTTTTCCAGTAGCTTATGCGTCTGCAAAAATGGATTTTGCTAAACTGGAACTGGAAGATGAAGATAAGGATATGAAAACTGCTTTATGATAAAATTATGGAGCATGTGGAAGATCCTGAAGGAGATGTGAATGAGCCGTCAAATGCTAGTTACAAATACTGAGAATATGACGAATATGTAGGGAAAATTAGGAACTGGAAGAATTTATAATGGAAAAAATTGAAAAAATCAGAAATGTCATTGATTAAGAGAAATGGTGACTTGGTAAATGGTAAGAGTTACTAGAATTTATGGATATGACGGACTTAAAAAAGTTGAAATGGAAGTAGCGTATGCTGGAGATATTGTAACAATTGCGGGAATTGAACAAATTGACATAGGAGAAACTGTGGCAAGTAAAAAGAAAATCCTAAGTCATTACCATTAGTGATATTGATGAGCCGACACTTGCAATGACTTTTTATGGTAAATGATTCGACCATTTGCAGAGACAGGATGGAAAAATTTGTAACTTCAGAAATATTTTGGAAAGATTGCAAAAGGAAGTAAAATCATAACGTGAGTAGAGACTTGAAATGACGAGATTCGCCGGGATGCGTTTGTTGTGTAAAAGGAAGAGGAGAGCTTCAATTATCTATTTTGCTTGAAAATATGAGAAGAGAAGGCTGCGAAAGTAGCAGTTTCAAAAACCGAAGTTATTTTTAAAGAAGAAAAATGGGCAGAAACTGGAGCCAATTGAACTTTACAATTATTGATGTTGCTCGATGAGTTTGTAGGAGTTGTAATTGAAAAATTAGGACTTAGAAAAGGTGAGATGGTGAAACATGAATCAAAGGAAAGCGACGCTATACAAGACTTGAATTTAAAGTGCCTATCACGTGGATTAATCGGTTTAGAAATGAATTCTTGATGAAAACAAGAGGAACAGGATTATAAACCCACTCATTCTTTGAATACGGACCTTTCAAGGGAGAGTTACAGGACGAAGAAGAGGAGTTTTTAATCGCAATGGAGCCTGGAACAAGCCCTAGGTTATTCATTAAATGATTTACAGCCACGTGGAATCCTATTTATAGGACCAGGAGTAGAGGTTTACTGAAGGAATGATAGTTGGAGAGCATTCAGAGAAAACGACTTTAGTTGTAAATGTATGTAAAGGTAAAAAACTCTACAAATATGAGGGTGCTGGAAGTGATGATGCTGTAAAATTAGCTCCACCAAAAGAATTTTACACTGGAATTGGCGCTTAGACTATATTGAAAATGATGAATTAGTGGAAATTACGCCCTAACTCATCAGACTTAGAAAAATATTTGAATGCTAATGATGAGATATGAAAACTCTAAAAATTAAATATTAATATAAATTAGTAGTGATGTGAGTTTTTATGGATAATATAAAAACTGCAAGAAAAATTAAAAGCTGAGTTGTCGAGATGAAAAATAAAATTTATTGAAAAATATAGTTTGGAAATAAATTCCGAAGGCAATGGATAACTAGAAGAAATAATACACCGAACGTTTGTATTTTTCACATAAGTTTATTTTCACAAAATAATATTTTTAGAAATAGTTTTTAGAAAATATCAGCTTTGTTTTTGCAAAATTGAAAATATTTTAGAGCAAATATTGAAAAAGTATGATTTTTCATAAATATACTCCCAAAAGAAGGTTTTTATAAAGACGCAATTGTGGGATGTAGAATATCATAAAAATCAGAAAAATAATAGATTTAAGATATTTACAGCAAATAAGAAAAGTGGAAGATTTTTGGAACTTATCGAATGGCTTGATAGTTTTGAAAAATAACAAATAAAAACTGGAGCTAAAAATTTAATAGTTCCAGTGATTGCTAAATTTATAAAAATTTATTAGACTTGTTCGAAATTTAATATTCCTTATCTTTTTACATGTAATATTTATTTTGTTATATTTCTAAATTTATATAGTTATTAAGCAA
>BNJV01001809.1_pt1 | contig 48672 bp, 51 predicted proteins | sample 8540591 | NCBI WGS metagenome assembly BNJV01 (sample SAMD00202457, study PRJDB9452) | human saliva metagenome | host: Homo sapiens | reverse complement strand
AACCAAATATTATTGGGTTACTTACGGCCTCACCCCCGCCCTCTCCTTCAGAGAGGGCTGCTGCTAACAACTCCCTCAAAGGATTACAGCAGGGGAACTATAATATGGTAAATAAATATTCTGCAAACATACAACAAAACCTCACCAATCTTGCAACTCCCTCTCTAAAGGAGAGCGCAGGGACTAAGACGTCTCCCCTTCGTACAGCCCACCCTGACATCTATCAGATTCTTAAAAACAATGCAGTTAATAACCGTAAGACACCGACTGATGCAGAGACCTTACTTTGGCAGTGTCTAAGAGACCGACAGTTAGGATTGAAATTTAGACGGCAACATGCCATAGGGGACTACATTGCAGATTTTATCTGTTTAGAAATTAGCCTTATCATTGAAGTTGACGGTGAGTATCATAATAGCGAAGAACAACAAGAAAAAGGATACTATCCGTACAAAATATCTTAATGAACAAGGTTTTTTTATGTACTACGATTCACCAACAACGAGGTAATAAACCAGACAGAGTGGGTGCTGAAGAGTATTATAGCCTCACCCCCCGCCCTCTCCTTCAGAGAGGGAGCTGCTGCTAACAACTCCCTTAAAGGATTACAGCAGGGGGACTATAATATGGTAAATAAACATTCTGCAAACATACAGCAAAACCTCACCAATCTTGCAGCTCCCTCTCTGAAGGAGAGGGCGGGGAGTGAGGCTATCGGTAAGTTTATATTGATAGGCGACCATAAACAATTGCCAGCAGTTGTGCAACAAAGTGAAGCTGAGGTGGTTGTTGAGGATGAAACACTAAAAGCAATTCATCTAAACTCTTGCGCTAATTCTCTCTTCGAACGCCTTATCCTTACAGAGCGGGCAGCAGGGAGAACTGATTTCATTGGTACACTGCACAAACAAGGACGCATGCACCCAGACATTGCCGACTTTGCTAATCGTAAGTTTTACGCACGCGAACAACTTGAATGCGTACCATTAGCGCATCAGTTGGAGCAGACATTAGCTTATAACGAAACGAGTGAGGACGAGACGGATAATGTCTTGAAGGCGCATCGTATGATTTTCATCCCTTCAAAGCCGTGTCGACAGCTGAATATTTCAGAAAAGGTAAACATGGAAGAGGCGCGTATCATTACAGATCTGCTAAGACGTTTATACCGACAACTCGGCAAAAAAACTTCGACCCACAGATGTCTGTTGGTGTCATTGTACCTTACCGCAATCAGATTGCAATGATTAGAAAGGAGATTGAGAAACTCGGTATTCCCGAATTGGAAGAAATCAGTATTGACACAGTAGAACGCTATCAAGGTAGCCAGCGTGACATCATCCTCTACTCCTTCACCATTCAAAGCCGCTATCAACTCGACTTCCTAACAGCCAACACATTCTACGAAGACGGTCAATCCATCGACCGTAAACTGAATGTTGCCATCACAAGAGCCCGCAAACAGTTGATTCTTACAGGTAATGAGTCGACATTAAGACAAAATCAAATCTTCGCAGAACTCATTGATTATATCAAAGAGAAGGGTGGATATTATACCATTGAAAGGTAAAATGGGAAAACCATTTGACAGGAAGAAGATGCGAAAGGTAAGGAGTGAAGACATAGAAGCATAGAAGATAAAAAGGATTATACAGACATCGGGGGTTAAAAAGTCACTTTCTCCACGTCGTACTACGTGTAAGCACCATTGGTGCTAAGCCTCCGCACCATTGGTGCTGGGAATGAACACCAATGGTGTTGATGCCTAAACACCACTTTACAGACAATCCTCATATCTGCAATCTATCGTTAGAAAGGACTTCCACAACTGACTATAACCATAACATCCACGACAATTAGCTTTCTTTATAATGAAATACAGCAACCCTACTATACCTTCAAAGTAATCAAAATTATGAATTTTGAATTATGAATTCTGAATTAAAACCAATCATAATTATGAATTATGAATTATGAATTATGAATTAACCTCCCTCCTCCTGCCGTTATTTGGCTGATTTTCCGTAACTTTGCAGACAGATAAAAAGAAACAAAAGATGAAGATAGAAGAGCAAATTACCGTTGCTGCACTTGCAGCTGTCAAGGAATTGTATGGAACAGAAGTTCCTGAAAAGATGATTCAGCTGCAGAAGACACGCAGCGACTTTGAGGGTAACCTCACACTCGTCACCTTCCCATTGCTGAAGACTTCACACAAGAAGCCTGAAGATACGGCACAGGATTTAGGTGAATACCTGAAGAAGAACTGTAAGGCTGTAGCCGACTTCAACGTTGTAAAGGGCTTCCTCAACCTCGTTATTGCGCAGGCTGCATGGACCGGTCTGTTGAATGATATCAACGCTGACGAGAAGTTTGGCGAGAAGCGTGTGACAGACGAGAGTCCATTGGTGATGATTGAATACTCTTCACCTAACACAAATAAGCCACTTCACCTTGGTCACGTACGTAACAACCTCCTCGGTTGGTCGTTGGCACAGATTATGGAGGCTAACGGTAACAAGGTAGTAAAGACAAATATCGTTAATGACCGTGGTATCCACATCTGTAAGTCTATGTTGGCTTGGCTAAAGTGGGGCAATGGTATCACACCAGAGCAGGCTGGCAAGAAGGGCGATCACTTGATTGGTGACTTCTACGTACTCTTCGACAAGCACTACAAAGAGGAGTGCAAGCAACTGCAGGAGCAGTATGAGAAAGAGGGTATGACAGCCGATGAGGCAAAGGAAAAGGCTGAACACGAGGCTCCACTGATTAAGGAGGCACACGACATGCTCGTGAAGTGGGAAGCTAACGACCCAGAGATTCGTGCTTTGTGGGAGAAGATGAACAATTGGGTATACGCTGGTTTCGATGAGACTTATAAGGCTATGGGCGTTGGATTCGATAAGATTTACTACGAATCAAACACTTATCTTGTTGGTAAGAAGAAGGTGGAAGAAGGTCTTGCAAAGGGTCTCTTCATCCGCAAGGAAGACAACTCAGTATGGGCTGACCTCACTGACGAGGGCTTAGATCAGAAACTCTTGTTGCGTAAGGACGGTACATCGGTTTATATGACACAAGATATTGGTACGGCAGAGATGCGTTTCAACGACTACCCTATCGACAAGATGATTTATGTCGTTGGTAACGAGCAGAACTACCACTTCCAAGTTCTCTCTATCCTCTTGGACCGTTTGGGCTTCAAGTGGGGTAAAGACCTTGTGCACTTCTCATACGGTATGGTTGAATTGCCAAACGGTAAGATGAAGAGTCGTGAGGGGAACAGTTGTCGATGCAGACGACCTTGTTGCATCAATGATTGAGAACGCAAAGAGTCTTAGCGAGGATAAGGTGAACAAGTTGGAGGGTATCACAGAGGAAGAGAAGAACGAGATTGCACGTATCGTGGGTATGGGTGCGTTGAAGTACTTCATTCTTAAAGTTGATGCGCGCAAGAATATGCTCTTCAACCCAGAGGAGTCTATCGACTTTAATGGTAATACAGGACCATTCATCCAGTACACTTACGCGCGTATTCGCAGTATCCTTCGTAAGGCTGAGGCACAGAACATCACCTTACCAGCATCACTTAACGACGATGCTCCGCTCAATGAGAAGGAGATTGCACTCATCCAGAAGCTCAATGACTTCGGTGCTGCAGTTGCACAGGCTGGCATCGACTATAGCCCAAGTGGTATTGCAAACTACTGCTATGAGCTGACTAAGGAGTTCAACCAGTTCTATCATGACTACAGCATCCTCAACGCTGACACCGAAGCAGAGAAGATTACCCGTCTGATGATTGCCAAGAATGTGGCTAAGGTCATCAAGAATGGTATGGCATTGCTCGGTATTGAGGTGCCAGAGAGGATGTAGCCCCACTCCCGACCCTCCCCGAAGGGAGGGAGGCTAATAGGATAAGATAGTTCATAGTAGCCCTTTTTCGAAGAGAAGGGAGGAGACTAAATTGGATAAGGGGAGAAAGTAAGACTTGATTAGACTATGTATATCTACGAAACGGCTGATGAGATAGAGTATGAACTGCTGAAAGCAAATGCTATCAAGAACAGGCAGTACGCTACACAAGCAGAAAAACCTACTTTGGTTATACCTAAAAAGGAAAAACAAAGTGGTTACAAGTTTCGTAGACAACATATCATCAAACAATACATTGCCGACTTCATCAACCTTAAGTATAAACTTATTGTTGAAATTGATGGTAAGTATCATTTTAATGATAATCAGATTATAAAGGATGAAGAACGGACTCATGACCTTGAGCAATGGGGTTATACTGTCATCCGATTCACTAATGAAGAAGTCTTCAACCATCGGGAAGAAGTTATCAAGAAGATTAAAGAAACCATAATGGCAATAGACGCACATAACACGAATCAAGCTGGTGGTGCACAGCTAAACACACAGACGAGTTCTCAAACAAACTCTCAGTCAGCTATCCAACCACAGCAGACAGGGGCTTCCCCCCTTTCGGGGGGACTGAGGGGGGCTGGTGCTTGGGCTGTTGATGCCGCTTGTTCTGGCAATCCAGGACCTATGGAGTATCAATGTGTTGACCTACAAACAGGGGCGAGAGTATTCCATTTTGGTCCGGTAATGGGAACAAACAATATTGGTGAGTTCCTCGCTATTGTTCATGCTTTGGCACTGATGGAGAAGCAAGGTATCAAGGATAAAAGTTATTTATAGCGACTCTTATAACGCTATCTTATGGGTGAATAAAAAACGTTGTAAGACCACACTTGTCCGCAATGCAGATACAGAACAACTCCATCAAGTCATTGCTCGCGCGGAACATTGGCTCCAAACGCATAAGGTTACAACACCTATTATAAAGTGGGAAACTAAGCAGTGGGGTGAAATTCCTGCCGACTTTGGTAGGAAATAGAAGCCCTCACTCGACCCTCCCCGAAGGGAGGGAGACAAATTAGCCTATGGTTTGGTATGAAAAAAATGATTTGAGGGAGGAAAGTTTGCCTATGGTTTTGCTATAGAAAAAGATCTGAGGGAGACAAAATTGCTTAAGATTTGGTACAATAAGTTATTTCGAGAATAACAATAGAAATAAAAAAAGAGGGTGTGTCAAAATTGATACATCCTCTTTTTTTACTCCCCTTTACCTTGTCTACCACATAATTCATTATTTACTGCAGCTATGCTGCTAATTTCATATAAAATGATTTATTGGGCTTTAAATAGCCTATATAAACTTGTATAAAGCATTTGAAGGTGACTAAAAGTACCTCCATAACGGCTTTTAGTTCCTTGAGATTGGTTTTTCTACACATTTTCCCTATGTTAAAGGCTATAGCAAAGAAGGCAAAGTCCATATTGACCTTGTCTTTTCCAAAATGCCTAAACCTCTTGTAGGCTTTATTATATTTTGTTTGTCCAAAAACAGCTTCAGGTTCTATGCACCTTCGTCCTCGATGCTTAATGCCTTCTTCTGAGGTCAGTAGTTCCCGTGCCTTTTGTTTATAGTGCTGTAGTTGGTGGTTTACTTCTATAATTCTGTTCCCTCTTGCCTTAAAACATGAGCCTCTCAACGGACAACCATCACAGCGTTCTGCCTGATAACGTACGCTGTAAGTAACGAATCCATTAGAGGTTAGGGAACGCTTCATACCTATACGCTTCATATGCTGTCCCATAGGGCAGACGTAGAAATCCTGTTCCTTATTATAATAAAGGCTTGCGGGACTGAATGGGTTAGGTGTGTAGCGTGGACGCTGCTCTTTATGGAAGTAGTTATACTTCACATAGGCTTCCATATTATGTACGTCCATGAACAGATAGTTCTCCTCGGAGCCATACCCTGAATCGGCTACGACTGTCTTGGCATAACGATGATAGCGTGATTTGAAAGACTCCAAGAAAGAAGGTAGTGTGAGTGTATCGGTACGATTGGCATAGAGTGCAAAGTCGGTGATGAACTGGTTCTCCGTTGCTATCTGCAGATTATATCCAGGCTTAGTCTGTCCGTTCCGCATAGCGTCCTCCTTCATGTGCATAAACGTGGCATCAGGGTCGGTCTTGCTGTAGGAGTTTCTCTCTCCCATAACCTCAAGTTGTTGGTCATACTCCTGGAGTTTATTACGTTTCTTTTCAAGTTCTTTAAGCTGTTTTTTCTTGGTTCTAACAGCCTGCTTCTCTTCTTTTGTCTTAGGCTCAGGGGCTGATTCCAAAGACTTGTTCAATTCCACGGATATCTCATCGAGCAGAGCTGCAGTAAACTCGACACCTTCTGTTTTAGCGGCATTGTCCTGCGCTATGACATCATCAACCTGAAGCAAGAGTGTGCGTATTTGTTCCTGCAACTTGGCGCGGTTCTTTTCCACGGTTCTCTTCCAAACGAAGGTATACTTGTTGGCTTTCGATTCTATCTTTGTGCCGTCAATATATTCAACGTCAAGACTTATCAAACCTTTGGCTGCAAGTATTAATACAACCTGTGTGAAGATATTGTTGATTTCCTTTTTCACACGATTACGAAAAACGATTGATGGTAATAAAAATCAGGCTGCTCATATCCTGCCAGATAGATGAAATGAATGTCACGCTTGAGAAGCGACTCTATACGACGGCAGGAATAGATATTATTCATATAGGCGTAAAGAATCACCTTGAGCATCATTTGTGGATGATAAGGCTTGCGACCACTGGGCTTATAAAGTTTGTAGACATTATCCAACATAAGATTATCCACCAAGGCATCTAAAAGACGAACAGGGTCATCTTCTGCGATATCCTTATCGATTCTTTTGAGGAAAAAAAGAATCATTTTTCTTGTGTATGTAAGAACGAAAGTGTACCTTTGTCATAATGAGATTTTTTGTATGCCTAAAGGTACAAAAACTTTAGGAAATAGCAAAGCCCTGGCTTGAGAAAGTCGGGGCTTTGTGCATAAAAAAAAGAGGATGTGGACATTTTGACACACCCTCTTTTTATTATTTCTCTTAGAACCTTCCTCAACAAGCGTATAAAGAGAAGTTACATTAGATAGTTGTAGAGAATTACATCTATAAAGATAAATCCTGTACCCTACCCATCCTCTATTTGCACTCCCCTCCCTTCGGAGGGGTTGGGGGAGGCTTTTTTCTTATCCGTAGATAATATTACCGTTCTCGTCCTTATACTCATCGAGACCCTTCTCGTATGTAGCCATAGCACGGAGACTCATACCTACATTTGAGAAACCACCATCGTGGTAGAGGTTCTGCATCGTCACCTTACGGGTGAGGTCAGAGAACATTACGATACAATAGTCAGCACACTCAGCAGCACTTGCATTGCCCAATGGAGACATACGGTCAGCGAAGTCGAAGAGCTTATCCATACCCTTCACACCTGAACCAGCAGTTGTCATTGTAGGTGACTGAGAGATAGTATTGATACGTACGTGCTTCTCACGACCATAAATATAACCAAAGCTACGACCGATACTCTCCAACAATGCCTTAGCATCAGCCATGTCATTGTAACCGTAGAAGGTACGCTGAGCAGCTACGTAAGAGAGCGCAAGGATTGAACCATACTCATTGATAGCATCAAGTTTCTTAGCACTCTGAATCATCTTGTGGAATGAAACAGCTGAGATATCCAGTGTAGTGTCAAGCATCTTATAGTCTAAGTCATCGTATGTACGATGCTTACGCACGTTTGGTGACATACCGATAGAGTGCAGAACGAAGTCGATCTTACCACCCAAAACCTCCATTGAGCGCTTGAATACGTTCTCCAAGTCCTCAACGTTAGTTGCATCAGCTGGAATAACCTCGCAGTTTAACTTCTCTGACAGTGCATTTACTGTACCCATTCTTACTGCGATAGGAGTATTTGACAAAGTGATTGTTGCACCTTCCTCAACTGCTCTTTCAGCAACTTTCCATGCGATTGACATCTCGTTGAGGGCCCCAAAAATAATACCTCTTTTACCTTTTAATAAGTTGTAACTCATAATGTTCGTTATTCAAATTTGGTGTAAAGGTAAACAAAAAAGGTTGATTTGCCAAGAAAAAACACATAATTTACATCTAAATGCTATCCACAAGTGACAATTTGCACCTTTTTCACATTCCCTCACAAGCCGAACTAAGCAAAAACACATCACCCATATTTCAAACTATCTTAAGGCTCTTTTTCAACTTCTCAGAACTATCAATATTCAAAAGACTATCCCCTTTTTTTCATCATCAGAATTATCCTTTTCTCAAATTATTTTTCATGAAAAATAATTATTTTTCTTCATGAACATAAATATTTCTTTTTCATGAAAATAAATTCTTCTTGTCGTGAAAAATAATTCCGAAGTGATAATTATCTGTAGTTACACTGCAATGCATTCTAATTAATTCAAGGCGTAAAATCTATTTTTATTTTATGCCCACAAGCCTATGCAGCGATGTAACCTTTCATCTCAGTTTGCCCTATTTACTTCTTCTAATAAAGCAGCGAACCGCATATACTAAGAACATTCCAGTAGAGCCAATCAGTGCCAATGCCATATCCTTCTGGGCATCCCACATATCACCTTGCTGGCCATTATAATAGTCAGCTTCCTCTGCAGTCATAACTATCGTCAGTAACCATTCAAACAGTTCGTAAATTAAGCTACCCGTTTGAATCATCATCCATGCCATCACAATAGCAACAAACGATTGCTGTTTTACCCATTTCCTACAAAGATAGACGAAGTAAGGGAACATCAATGCACCAAAAGAGAAATGTACTAACCGATCATAATGATTACGTGGGTCATGGAAGAAACCTTTATCAACCAAACCTAACGATACAGCCCACTCCTTATAAGGAACGTAAGAATAAATATAACGCGCTCCAATAACATGAAGAAGTGTGAAAGCAACGATACCAACAAATGCCGACATTGGAAGTTGTTTTCTAAAGACATCCATCATCAGCGGTATCAATAACAGCACTGTACCGATATGCTGCAGCGTCTGTTCATTCGGATAGATTGGGTGAATACAAGTAATGACCGTCACAATCACTACCAACAGAACAAGCGTTAGTTTCGTTTTATCTATCATTTTGCAATTCTATTCTATACGATATCTGGAGGACAAAGATAAGTCTTTTTTTAAAAACAAAGCCATTTCTTGTACAACCTTATCTCTTTCACCAGACACTTTCGCCCTTTCCTCTTTCCTTTTCTCGATTTTTTCCCCATTCCATATACAAAGTGATTAAAAGTTGTCTAACAAGATAAAGACTACTTATTGCAAGCATTGTTTAATTTTACCTACTGCAACTTTTTTTACATTTTAACCCAATGAGAGTATAAACATAAGTTCCTGTCACTACTGTCACTACCTAAAGAGCCACAAGTTATTCATTTTCAAAGCCTTGACAAACAATGTTAAAATGACAGGAAATAAATTTTAAACTTAATAGTATGATTAAAGATGAAAGTGAGTTCTGATTTTTTTAAGTCTAATATAAGTATCAAAAAGAGATGGTTGTCTTTTCCTACCCTTTGGCTACCCACAAAAAAACAAAAATAGGCTGATAACCAACAAGTTATCAACCTATCTTTGTACCCAGACCCGGTACAAAGCTGGTAAAACAAGAGAAACGAAAAGAATATATTATATTGATAATCAATTGTTTTGCAATTTTCTTATATTTAGTGATTTTTGCTCTTTTTACCTGTTATTTGTTAGATAGTACACTTTTTAGTACACTTTGATATTCCAAACTTTTTAGTATCTTTTGCAAAATAAGAAAAACATCTGAAAAATAAACGAGTTAATGATTTTTACTCGGTTTGATACACATTTAGGTACATAACTATCAACTATGGCAAAATTAGAAAAATAAAGCAAAGGAAAACCCGAAATTGGAACAAAATACGCTTTCTGATGGTCGGATAAGTCTTTATCTTGAGTATTATCTTGGTAGAGAAGAAACGCCTGTTTTGGATGATAATGGTAATCCTGTTTTGTATGAAACAGGTAAAATGGTGGGTAAACCCAAAGTTCACATCAAACACAACAGGCGAAAAGAAAACTTGCAGTTGTACTTGATAGCTAAGCCCCGTACTCCTATAGAACGACAACAAAACAAAGAAACACTTGAACTGGCCACCAAAATTCGTGCAGAGCGGGAACAACAGTTTAAAGAGAGTATGCTTGGTTATCGCCTGAAGAAAGACAGAAATGTCAACTTCTTAGACTATTATCAGGCGTACATAGATACCTACTCGAAAAAAGACCTACGAATGGTTAAGATTGCCTTGAATCGGTTTAAGGATTTTCTGAAAGAGCAATACCCACTCTATGAGTTTAGCATTAAACCTGACTTGATAACCAAGGACATGATAGAACGGTTTGTAGAGTATCTGCAGTCACGAAGTGTGGGTGAAGGGGCAAAAAGTATCTACCAACGTTTCAAGAAAGTGGTGCGTTATGCTATTGATCACGAAGTGATGTTGAAAGACCCTTGTAAGGATGTGGTGTGCAAGGTGGATGACCAGATTTTGCGTAAAGATGTGCTGTCTATGGATGAAATCCAATCTTTGATTCAATGTCATTACGACAACGAGAACCCCAATGTGAGGCGTGCCTTTATCCTTTGTTTGTATTGCGGTTTGCGTTTCTGCGATGTGAAAGAGCTAACCTATAAGAACATTGACTACACCAACCGTTTACTTAAATTTGAGCAGAATAAAACCAAAGGGCATTCGGCGCATAGTGGTGTCGTCATTCCTCTGAACGATGGATTATTGTCATTGATTGGTGAAGTACCTGACGATTTGAATACCTCCATATTCAACTTGCCATCGTATGAAAGTTGCTGCAAATCCGTAAAACGTTGGGTGAAGCGTGCAGGTATCAACAAACATATTAGTTGGCATTGTGCTCGCCACAGCTTTGCCGTGAACATCCTGAATAATGGTGCTAACATCAAAACCGTTGCCAGCCTATTGGGGCATAGCGGATTGAAGCATACAGAGAAATATACTCGAGCGGTGGATAAGTTGAAATCGGAGGCTATCAATAGTTTGCCAGAATTGAAAATATAGGCACTTGACTTATATGGTTAGTCATAGTCTTTTATAATTATCATCGGGCACATATAATAAGAAAAATACTGATTTACTGATATTATTGGCTAAACAATGCCGTATTGTGCTTTTTCTTCAAGAAAAATTGTGTATTTTTTTGTATCTTTATTATAAACTATCCATTATGGAGTAAAGTATCAATCGCATAAAAAGTAGTCCTTGCAAGGAGAAAGAAAAGAATTAATAATTAGTTAGTAGAACAATTGTGGCGTGTACCAACTATAGTCTCTATATGGTATGCAAATGTTTAACAATAACGATTATAGGGTCTTATCTCAAAATAGCAAAACTACTAAATGTCGAACTGAAAGAATGAAAGAAAAATAATGTATAACCTTAATTCCGTAGCATAAATTCTTGTAAGAACTCCAAGTGTCTGAGAAATAAAGTTCTCAAAACACTTGGATATGTCAGAAATTTCACCTATCTTGGTGCTGCAAACATAACAAGTAAGCAAAAAACTGACATGACAAAGGTAGCAATTAAAAACGAGAATATCACTTCTTTCGGTGGGATTTATCACATTATGGACGTTTTCTCAAAGTTGGGCTTTGAAAAACTTACCGAATCAGTATTGGGCAAACGTGGACGTAGTGGCAAAGCATTCAGCCATGGAAGTATTTTCGGCTCTCTCTTCTTCAGCTACCTTTGTGGTGGAGAATGCCTTGAGGACATCAATGCGCTTATTGGACAGTTCAAGCAGAGACCTAATACGCTATTACCCAGTGCCGACACTGTGGGGCGCGGACTAAAGGAGCTTGCCGAGAAAAATATTGTCTATAAGAGCGAGACCTCCGACAAGTCGTATAGTTTCAATACGGCAGAAAAGTTGAATACCTTACTTTTACGAATGATACGGAGGATGGGGCTTATAAAGGTGGGTAGCCATGTTGACTTGGACTTTGACCACCAGTTTATTCCGGCCCACAAGTTCGATGCAAAGTATTCTTACAAGCAGGATCATGGTTATTTCCCAGGATGGGCTTCCATTGGGGGAATCATAGTCGGAGGTGAGAACCGTGATGGGAATACCAATGTAAAATTCCATCAGGAGGATACGCTCCGTCGCACTATGGACCGTGTGACCTCTGAACTTGGTGTGGTGATAGAGCGTTTCCGTGCTGACTGCGGGTCGTTCTCAAAGGAAATCATCCAAACCGTAGAGCAGCGCTGCAACACGTTCTATATACGTGCTACCAACTGTGGCAGTCGCTATGAGAACTTCCGACAGTTAAAAGAATGGAAGAGCGTTGAGCTTGGCTATGAGAAATGCGATGTCACATCCATCAATATGGACAACTTAATAGAAGGAAGGTCATACAGGCTTGTCGTACAGCGTAGTCCCTTGAAAGACAAGGATGGCAAGCAACAGACGGATATGTTCGGAGTAATATACACATACCGCTGTATCCTCACCAATAACTGGACATCTACTGAGAAAGACATCATTACATTTTATAATGAGCGTGGAGCAAGCGAAAAGAACTTCGACATACAGAACAATGATTTCGGCTGGGCACATCTGCCCTTTTCCTTTATGGCTGAGAACATGGTTTTCATGATGGTTACCGCCATGCTGAAGAACTTCTATCTCTATCTCGTCCGTCATATCAGCGAAAAGGTCAAGCCGTTGAAAAAGACAAGCAGGCTGAAAGCCTTTATCCTACATTTTGTCAGCGTGCCAGCAAAATGGGTGCGAACTGGAAGACAGAACGTTCTGAACCTATATACAAATAAAACCTACTACGCTGAAATCTTCATAGAATAAACTGTATTTCTTTGTAGTTATCATACTTCCCCATTGGTTTGGGTGGGGGATTTTATGCCTATGCAAGAACCAAGAACTCCGGAAAATTCCCAAATCAATGGATAAAGCCCAAAATGTCACTTCAATATAAAAAAGTACCTCACAAGGAATAATGTTGCGGAATTGAGGTATAAAATAACTTGGGATAAAGAAACTGGAGGTGTATTACTCCATTCACGTATTGTGGATGGAACACTTGGCATATCTCCACGCCCTGTATTCTGGGAAGAACTTGATTTGCTTAAGCTCAACGAATTAGGATGGAAATATCCTCATACAGAAGAACCTCTGTTGTGGGCTATAAACAAGCAATATTGGTATCAAGGTGAATTAATGTTTGAGGCTAAAGGTGCAAATGTTTACGATGCAGCTACAATTATCTTCCAGCCTGGAAAGGATAATGTTGAGTTGAATCCCATTGATGTTAAAAAGATGTTGAAGCGCAACGCTGAATTTATGTTTTTGCTGGAGAGTGAGGCTATAGAGTTTATTCGCGAAACATTCATTCAGTATGCAGGTGCACGGAAAAGTGTAGCCAAAGTTGCTGCTAATCAGCTTGACTATGAAACTCTCGCAAAACGTATGGAAGCCAAAATTAAAAAAAAGATGGCCATTGTGCGTGAAGATTGTGATAGTTTCGAGATTATGCCACTTGATACTGCAGAGAAACAAGGTAAAAAAGTATTCCATACTACGAAGATTGATAAGTTTCTTGCTTCTTTCTCTGGAGGTAAAGATTCTCAAGTTGTGTTAGACCTTTGCACACGTGCAATACCAAGCACGGAATTCGAAGTTATTTATTCAGATACTGGATATGAATTGCCACCATCGTTAAATTTGTATCAGCAGGTGCAAGACCATTACCATAAACTCTTCCCAGACTTAAAGTTCTCGCTAACTCGTAACCATGAAAGTGTGCTGAACTATTGGGATAAGATTGGAACACCAAGCGATAAGCATCGTTGGTGTTGTTCAATTATGAAAACAGCACCATTGTACCGTTCCCTTAAAAATAGAGGGCACAAATAAGCAAGCTAAAGCCCTCGCTTTTGAAGGAGTAAGAGCTGAAGAGAGTGTTATGAGAAGTAACTATGAGCGTATAGGGAAAGGGGTTAAGCATGACACCGTAATCAATGCTCGTCCGATCTTAAATTGGAATACTACAGAGATCTTTCTTTACCTTTTTGCTCACGATTTACCCCTTAATGAGGCTTATCGGTTTGGGAAACCAAGGGTGGGATGTTTAATCTGTCCATTCTCTTCTCCATGGGATGATATGATAGTGAATAAACGATATAAACAAGATTTAAAACCTTTCTTATCACGTTTGGTAAACATATCAAAGCAACGTCATATCCCAAATTTGGAAGAATACATCAAAGAACATAAATGGAAGTTGCGAGCAAGTGGGAATGATATTGGTTCAAAAACAAAAGTCCTCTTTCCAAAACAGTTTCCTACATTTGTAGCAAATGTTTCCAATGCTCAGAAAACCATAGAACATTGGCTTCCTGTTTTGTGTGAATATAATATAATGGGAGAGGGGAAAAAAAAGTTTGGAGAATTACGCTTTGATAAGACTGTCTATCGTTTTGACATTACGTATAACACAGAACATGACTATACATTCATCTTACATGAGGTGCAAAAATCCTAAATTGGTGCAACTTATTAAAAAGAATTATTTATAAAAGTGCCTTCTGCATAAAACTGCGAAGGGTGTGAAGTAGAATGCCCTACTGGAGCACTTTCTGTTTACCCTGAGATTAAAATTGATAAATCGAAATGTATTCATTGTCATAAATGTCTGTTATTTCATGACCAAGGATGCATTGTTGCAAATTCTTTAATTATGACAACTTCAACAAATACAAAAGGTGGAGGTATCTCGAAAAATAGGTACTTTCGGAATCCATAGTGAGTGGCTACAAGAATTTCTTTTCTGACCCAGATGGTTTTTGGACAAGCAATTCTTTGGGAAACAAACAAGAACAGAGTTTTTAAAAGCATGGCTGATAGATGCTGAAATGATTGACCAAAAGAAAAAAATCTCACACCATTTGGTGATTTTTTTGTACAAAGCATCGCGAAAAATGAGCTTGACTTAATTTGGGAACTCATTTGGATAAATTTTTGCATATAGTTCTGTTCTTACAAATTGGTTTATCAACACTATAAATCCAGATCGACAATTCACGAAAGCACTACTTGATGAGTTAGCTTTGAATGAATTTGATGGTACGAAGAGTACTATAACTTATGCCATAGGGGGCTTCATGCAAATATTTAAATATTCTCCAATTGGTGATTTTCTTAGCCAAGGACAATCGCATGATGGTAAGAATTATTTTCGTGGACGACATGAAGGACTTTCAGAAGTAGCACTTGCTTATTCTATATATAAGTATGCTACTTCCAAAGGTATTAGATCTTTACGTATCTCAGACTTCTATGTTGAAGACTGTCAAACAGGACCTGTAAAAGAATTTGCAATATCCAAGCTTACGTTTACAAAATTGCTTCGTCAATTAAATTCTGCTTCAAATCGAGTACTTATAGCAGAATTAAATATGGGTCTTGATAGCATTACACTAAGAGAAGATTTAAGCTCAATGGATATACTCAAACAACTGGTTTTGTAGATATGGTCTCTCACTTAAAAACGGAATATTACAAAAATTTGCTCCGTTCTATGATAGTCTATAGGCGTAAAGGTAAGACTAATCTTGCCAAACCTATCTTCATGCTATCTATCTTATACGGAATAAAAGATAGGAGTATAATTGGTAATCGTATTAGATTGACAGAACCCCTGGTTAATACTTATAAAGCTTTCTTCAAGAAATATAGCCAACAGCCTATGACATCACCTATTTATCCTTACTACTATTTGAAAGGAGAAGAATTCTATTATCTTATAGGTAGCCATTACCCTAAGACCCCCTCAGCGAAATTCCTTCGTGAGAATGTAGAGTATGCAAGTTTAGATGATGATTTGTGGCAGCTTTTACAAGACGAAGGCGCAAGAAACGAGATAAAGGAAGCCATCATTAGTTACTTTATAGAACCAATCAAATAATTAAAAATAATATACGTATGCCATATAGTAAAAATAGTGACGCTTAGACAAATGCGTCCCGCCTATAATATTAAGGAGGAGAGCAATGGAGAATGGAAATTTTTTTATTGCTAACGATCGAGTTTAACGAAGTTTTTGCAAAAAAGTAATCAGTGCCGTACGCAACAACGATGCAGATAACCATAAGTCAATCTGGATTGCTGGAACATACGGTACAGGAAAAGAGCCATGCCGGTGCTGTCATTCAACATCTGTTGTGTGACCCCATAGAAGATATTCGTGAATATGTGGAGGATGAATATAAGAAAAGAAAAGTATGATATTTTTGCGCAACAGCCTACTACAACTACGAGAGAAGAAGCGTCTTTTTCCCGTAAATATGTATGGCTATCAGAACATTGCTCATGAGGAGGACCTATCACTCCAAATGCAACGTGAAATAAAACGTGCACTTTCAGCAGCAAAGATTGATATCACAGTACAGACAGACTTTGATATGTATGTTCAACATGTTGAGAATCAACCACAATTTTGGGAAAATCTTATTGAACAGAGTGCTCAGCTTGCAAGTGTAGCCCCTGATACTAATAAACTGAAGCAACGCCTGAGAGCCGCTGATACAGATGTACTCTGAAAGTGTACGCCAAGCTTTTGCGTATAGGAGGTTATGATATTCGTTTACAGAGCAATAATCTTAAGCAATGGATATTTGAGGTGCAAAATGCCCTTCGAGAGAAAACTGATTACAATGGTTTATTGATTATTTGGGATGAATTTACTGAAGTAATGACTTCAAGTATAGGAACCCGTTTGTTAGTACAACTTCAGGAACTTGCAGAAGCTATGATGAATGCAGAGAATGACTCTTACTTCTTGTTTATATCTCATCCTTCTGCACTAAATACGCTTAAAGAAGAAGAACGCGAAAAAACCAAAGGACGCTATCACTATATAATCTACAATATGGAACCAGTTTCGGCATTCAAAATTATGTCGAAAAAGTTTGAGATTGTAAATTATACTTTGTACATGATGCGTCAGGATCGTTTCTTTAACATCCATCCAGAATTATTGGAGATGTTCAGCACCACCAGTACAGATACAGAACAGACGATAGAAAATATAAAAAATTTATTCCCACTACATCCAGCAACAGCAAATCTTGCAACTTATTATGCTCGTGAAGCAGGATCCAGCAGTAGAAGTGTATTTGAATTTCTGGCTAGTGATGCCGTGCACGAGTTCCTTGATGATGATGAAGCCTATAAGGCAGAGCAAACTATTACAGCTGATTATCTATGGGACTATGTACAAGAATTCTTTGAAAGTGATAGTACTAAATTTGGTGCCGTTACTGAAAGATATAATAGTCACCACTTAGCTGTAGAAAGTCAAGGTGATTGTTATTTGAAGGTTTTCAAAGGTATCCTATTACTTAATGCTCTTAACAATATAGCCAACAACGATACTGTTACACCTAGTGAAGAGAATATCTATAATCTTTTCTCTGGAACTAAGGAACAAGACGATCTGCCCACCATTCTTGATTTTTTTAATGATAAAAGCATTATTCAGCGCCAGCCAAACGGCAATTTTTCCATTCTATTCACAGCCCTGCCAGGAGATGAAATACAAAAGATAAAACAAGAATTAAAAACTTCGAGTTTCTTGTTTACTGATCAAGTAATTAAGTTCGGTAGTACAGCCTCCAATATTTTTACAAGAAATTTATCACAAGTGGCACGCCCATATGCATTTCATTTTTTTGGCATACATGGTAATGAGTATACCCTAATGAATCAAATCGCAAATGCAAAGAAACAGACGCAGCCCTATGAAGTTTTTTTCTCGCTATTATGGTAGCTCGCAACAATCAAGAACTTTTGCTTTTGAAAGAGATAGCAGAGAAAAATTGCAAGGATGAGCGCTTCACTACCATTTCTTTTGTCGTTATTGAGGCAATTATGGGTGATAAAGAATATGAACGTTTTATTGAATACCAGGCAAATGCACAATGCGCACAAAGTCATGGCTTACCGCAACAGTATCAGACCTACACTAAGCAGGCCGCTGAAATGATACAGCAATGGGTTAATAAAATGCGTGGCAACAATGTGACGTTCTATCTCAATGGTGACAGCATGACCATTGTTGGTAGTAAAATGACTAGCACTATCAATGGTAGTATCGCGCCGAGTATTTTCACAAGTGGTCCTGAATCATTAGAAACCATACGAACAAAATTTAGTGCAACTTATTGGAAAAAAGCATCTGTGAAAGCCACGGTTGATGCCGTGTTAAGTTATAATACGAAGCAAGATATTATAGATAAGTGTGGAGGCCCCGCTCGTCATGTGGAGTTCTTATTGCAAGACAGTGTAGACGATAACTTACAATGGAAGGATACCATCTCGCCCAATCATCCACTGAAGAAAGTCTGTGACTATGTGGATGAATGGCTCAGTGGTCGCCATACTAGCAAGAATCAAAGCTTTAACCTTGGTGATAAGCTCATAGGTTTGACAGAAGCACCTTTTGGACTCTTCCAAAGTTATGCACCAATGGCAATGGTAGCCTTCGCCATGCGCAAGTATGTCAATATAATCTTTGATACTAACGGAAAACAGCGTACTGCTCAGCATCTTGTAGAAGATGTTGTCGAATTATTCAAAGCATGGGAAAATGGTAAGACAAACAACAAACTGAATTTCATATTCGAGAGTAAGGAAGCTGGTCGAGTTTGCAAAAGCCTTATTAGAATGTTCAATTTGAATAAATTGAAGGGCTATTCTGATATCAGTAGTCTGAAAGATGCTCGTTGGGCAGTACTTCATGTGTATTGTAAGGAAAAAGGCTATCCACTTTGGTCATTAAAAAATATCGAAGATTGTACTCCTGAAATAAGGGAATTCATAGACAATCTTATGCGTGTAGTGAGTGATCCCGAAAGCATGAAAAATCCAAGTTTGCTGGAAATACAATCAACGGATACGATACTTTAAAAACAGACTTTGGTAATTTACTCATACCATCTGCAAACAACTTCCATAAAGGCTTTGTCACATATATGCAGAGTATTGACAATGTAAATGTAATGGACGAGGAAGTGGAAGAAGCACTAAAATATCTCCACGAGCATTTGGAAAGTGAAGTTGGACTATGGACAGAGGAAGAAGTGAAAGACAAATTGAAAGATTGGCGTATATCTAAAGTTACACCTATAGTTCAGCCCGCATCAACTTCTAATCCTTCTACTATTATAGATGACTTTTCTGTAGATACACCTGCGGTTGATTCTGAAGAGTTAAAAAAAGAAGCGTAATAAAGCTATCAATCGTATAAACAATAGTGAAGATCTGCGTCAAGCTATTGAAAAATATGATTACCGAAGAAGATAGTTTCGTTATAGATATATTGTTGAAATATGTATAAGAAACCGTTCAGAGAAATGGATGCCCTCAAGACATATATTGAGGAGGATAAACAGGCGAAAAGGTATTGATGCTTTTACGCTTGATAGATATCCAATACGATTTGTACTGTTTGATAATTTCCGAGACTGTTATGACTTTGTGGATTTCCTACAAACAGAACAAGGCATACATGTTGAAAGTGTTGATCATTGGATAGATTCCAATTATCCAGACTTACTCATTACACATGTGGAACTTGCCTCTCGTATAGCTGAACATATAAAGAGAAAAAGTCCTAATGACTGTGTGATTGCCCCTTTCTCTGAGTTAGCACGATTTTATGACAATGAAGATAAAAAGTCTTTTGATGCTTTTTGATAAAAAAACTATTAAAGCAATTGAGGCGACACCAAAAGCCCAGGAAAAAACACCAACGTGTTTATATTCCGCTTGTCGGTCTTGAAGGTAAAATGGATATCTTCAAGAATGACAGCCAAATCAATATTTGGAGATTGATATCAGAGACTAAAGACCTAACATATAAGCTCATTCTTACAAAAGACACAGACTTCGGTGTAAGTGGTCTGAATGCTAATTATACCATTGTAAACAATATACGGGAATGGTTGAATATATGGAAAGATAGTAAGAAACAAATATCTCCACAAATAATTTGCAAATCAAAGGCTATATTTGCTAATGCTCGGTTTGCACAACCAGACAATGCCTTCTCTTATCAGGCTTGCAGTAATGCATATCAATTTTTGACTGTAGGTTTAAATCTTGAATTTGGTGCTATTGAGCCATTAGAAAGTGATGGGGATAATTGGAATAAATTAGCAGAGAGTATTGATGTTAGTAATGGCTTCAATTTTGATAAATATGTTAAACAATACTTTAGTATAAATAACATAGAAACATATAAGGAGTTTATTCGTCTATGGTTTGACAATCCTTATGTATTCAACCGTTGGCTTTTAACACGTTTCTATATTAGTAAAGCAAATGGTGAAGGTTATTTATGCAGATGCCTTAATGCCACCTCTTCTTATGGTACAAATGAGCTGATAGAGAAAATAGCAGGGGATATAACGGAAATTGATGCAGAAATGGAAGTACGAAAATACTGCCTTACCTATGCTGCCCAAAAGAATATTCAATTGTCGGATGCTGCAGAAAATATGATGGTAAAATCTTTACAAACTTTACCTGCAAAGATGGGGTATTCTGGCACTTTAAGATATTTTACGGGAATCACACAAAAAGAAAAAGAATTAGCAGTAAGTTGGTTGGCACAAGGCTTTATTGTGCCTAAGGACATTGCAACATTCTTCCCAGATCTTTATACCTATATGAATGAAGGTATTGGGGTTGCAACTGGAGTACCAGACTGGGTGAATCCATACATTGAGCAATATAAAAAAGCTAAGATTACTAATCGATACACAACAGAAATCGAACAACTTATAAATAAACTTAATGGCTCAGAGTCTTCATTTGATGTGTGGTACAATTCTTTCTGTTCTACTTATACCTTACTACAAAACCGTGGAGACATTGAAGTTTTTTATTGGATTGATGGATTGGGAATCGACTGGATTCCTCTAATTAAAAGCATTATTGCAGAGAGAAAAGACCAGCAGATTTTCCTCAACGAAATAAGAATAGCCCGTTCCCTTCTTCCTACTAGGACTGAAATAAATAAGAAAGATTTACAGCGCCTTCTTCCTCAGGGAGTTCAATTGGAGAAATCCGGAGATCTTGACACCTTGGCTCATCGCCCTGATAATATAAGTCCATTTACAATTATCAAAGAGATAGATGTTATACGAAGAAGCTTTTGAAGAAATTTTTGCAGAAATATATAGGTAAGAAGATTGCGATTATTTCTGATCATGGTCTGACCTATTTATCGCAATTGCTTAAGGGTAAAAATATGCCTAGTGTTGAAAGCGATCATCACGGACGTATTGCCATTCGTGAGAAGGCGGATTCTACTATGGATAGTAGCTATTTCCGTTTAGAGGATAATAAAACTTTATGTGCGTTAAAGCATGAATCGCTTTGTGCCAAAGTTCCATCTGGACAAAGGTGCCCATGGTGGCTGTACGCCTGAAGAGGTATTAGTACCCATTTTTATCATTTCAAGTACTCCTGTGGCAACTAACTGGTCATTCAATCTACTCACTTGTGAAATAAGTGGATCGAAATCCACGCATACAATTTGAAATTAAGAATATGCCGTCAGCTGAAGTTCCTTACGTACTTTATAATGGAGTAAAATATAATGTTCATCATCTGAGTGGTGATACATATGAAACAGATGATATAATCTTAAATGCCAATATCTTAGATTTCATGCTTCAACTTGGAGGAATTGTTCGCCCAATGAAGATTAAGGTAAAAACAGGCATTCAAGAAGAAGACCCGTTTGACTTTTGATAAATGAATATTTATGAAAGAAGAAATATGCAATAAGATAAGACTGCATTTCTCGGCAATGTCTATTTACAAAGACCCTGCATCAACAGGTAGTCTTTTTGCAGGACGAAACCTTCCTGCGTTTGTTAAGGACTTCCTGCTGAAGCGCTATCTGAACATTCAAACTGGAGAGGTCGATAAGATGGCACTCACTCAATTTTTAGATAAAGTTATTCCAGCAAAACAAGGTAGTGTTAAAGACAGATTGCAAAGTGGAGAAGAAGTTACGCTTTTGGCTCGCTTTGTGGTATACATTGACATTGTAAAGAATGAGCGTCAATTTGCCATTCCTGATTATGGCATTAAGCAACGTGAGGGGTTAATCCCAGAATATGTCTATTCTCGTAACTCTGGAGAATTTGTTGAAGGTGAGAAATGGGGGATTATCAAACTTTGTCTACTGCCTGACGCCGATGGCAAGAAAAACCATATCCAAATGGTAGATTATAAGCCATTCAAGCCTTATAGTTCTGTGGACATCTCCTATCTAGCAGAGGCGCGCCACTATTTCACTACCTTAGAATGGATTGACGTATTGTTGTCTGCTATGGAGTATGACCCTGATGGATTTACATCACTAACCCAAAAAATAGAATTCCTTACCCGATTACTCATTTTTATAGAGCCACGTTTAAACGTAATAGAATTGGCTCCGAAAGGAACAGGAAAAAGCTATGTATTTGGTAATCTTTCTAAGTATGGCTGGTTGGTAAGTGGTGGTAAGGTAACACGTGCTAAGTTATTTTTTTGATAAAAACAAAAACAGCAGAATGGTATTATTAAAAACCATGACTTTACAGTATTTGATGAGATACAGACAATTGTTTTCAAGAGCCTGCAGAGATTCAGGCTGCTCTAAAATCATACTTGGAAAGTGGAAAGACAACCATTGATAATAATGAATTTTTCTTCAGAGTGTGGCTTGATGCTTATGGGTAACATTCCTTTATCTGCTCAACACATGCCTGTGTCATCTTTTTATTTCACCAACCTGCCAGAGAACTTCCGTGAGTCGGCTTTGCTCGACCGCTTTCATTGCTTTTATTGAAGGGTGGATTCTTCCACGAGTGGACAAAAGTATGATTTTCAAAGGATGGACTATCAATGTGGAATACTTTTCTGAAATTCTTCATACAATGCGTACACAAAATACCTATGGATTATTGTTCGATCAACTCGTCCGATTTGAAGAAAAAGCCGATGTACGAGATAGTAATGCTGTGAAGCGTATTGCTACAGCTTATATGAAACTGCTATTCCCGCACTGGCAGCGTACCGAAGATGTAAATGAGGAAGAATTTAAGATATATTGTCTTGACCCAGCGATACATCGTCGTGGTATCGTAAAGGAACAATGTTATAACATCGATCCTGAGTTTAAGAGTCGAATGCCACACGTTGAAGTTGTACAAAAAGGTTTCACCGACAACAAGCTTTTTAATCGATGGTTGTCTATTATATAAATAAGGTAAGCGATAATCTGCGAACATATACCTTTCCTTTTAAGGAAGGTGATATTTGTATGCTCCATGAAGGAGATATTATAAAAAAACAGTTTATATCGATAGCGAGGTGGAAGATAATTCTATCTTTCGAGACTTCCGTTATGTTGACACAAAAATCTTTTAGGAGTTATCACTTTCCAAATACAGACACCATTCTTTGTGCCCCATATGGGAGAAGTAAAGGCAAAAGGTGATAAAGCTCTTGTTTCGCTCCTGCTGACAGATTGTAATGGAGAATGGCTTACTGACTTCCTAAACGACACGCTGGCTATTCTGGAGGGTACACGTACTACTGGGACCTAACAGTTCTTTGTAGATTAACGAGAGAAGTAGATATAGACATCGTTTTTGAAACTCCTATAGAAAAGTCATTTATAAACAGGATGCCAAAGCTGGTATACCTACCTGAAACCGATAATTTTTAGAATTTACTCCAAAAGAACTTAACTTGTCTGTTGGTGACTATTGTTTTTGTCATATAGCCAATGGCATTGTATTGATTCAAATAGATAAGGAATGCAATATAATAGACAATGTATCAGATTTCAGATTGATAGAAAGTGTCAAAGAACCAGAAATCATGTTGCCATTGGGTACAACAATCCTCTACGATAACACAAGTGTCAGAGAAGACAAGTTTTTGTCTCGTTTTGATAGTATAGTTCAGCAACCTGTATCCAAATCCATTTTATTTTGTGCTCTTAATGATTTACCTTTGTCTGAAGATGAAGATGTTAAGGATTATTTAGATGGAAAAAATGAAAGTGACAATTTTCTGGAAATAAGCATTTGTCTCCTTTTTCCTTGAGATTATAGGAATCTTCGAAAAAGAATAGAAAGCAAAAGAAACTATTCCATATTAAAAGATCTTGTTAACGAGGGTTCCTAGAGTGAAGTTGCAAGAAGAATAATCTTACACAAGAAAGGATACGACAACTATATAAGAAAATACTGGAAGAGGTTAAGTTTCTTCTTATAAATGAAGTTCAGGAGAATGACCAACTACGTAAGGACAATGTGCAACTACATGTACAGACTCAACTATATATAGAGGAAATACAACGATTAAGAAGCGTAGTAAAGGATGAAAGTTTAAGAGAGACTACAAATCAATTTATAGATATTAACTCCCATGTTGCAAAATTACTCAATACTCCTATCCAGAATCTGAATCTTTCAGCAAGAGCTATCAATGTACTGAGTGTTTTAGGTATCTCCACCTTTGGTGAAATACCCAAAATTGATGCCGCAGTTACTCTACTTAATGTGAAAAACAGCGGTAGAAAAACAGTCTATGATATTGAAATTTTCATTGAAAAGTTTGGTCTTCAGTTTGGGATGACTTACAATGAAATAGTCAAAACATTGATTAATGTTGATTTAAGCAAGATTGCCCATTTCCTCAAATAAGGATTATGCTTTAATAGTTGTATGATATTCGTTGTCCATCATAATAGCAAAAATAAAAATATATGACGATACAAGAAATACGGACTCATAAAGAAGACCAGACTTTTGATTGCAAAAGCATTCAAATTGATCCGAAAGCATTAGCTATTACCATTGTGGCGTTTGCTAATGCTGACGGTGGTGATATCGCTATCGGTGTGTCTGACAAGACAAGGAAGATAGAAGGAGTTGACCAGCATACGGAAAAGTTGAACGAGTTGCTTCGTGTGCCCTTAGACTTCTGTAATCCTTCTGTGTCTATTACCAGCGACTTGTTACCATGCACGGATAAAGATGGAAACGAAAATCATATTTTATTGATGCATATTCCTGCGAGTTCTGAACTACATACTAATCAGGCAGATGAAGCCTTTATGCGTGTTGGCGACAAAAGCAGGAGGCTGTCTTTTGAAGAGCGCATACAGTTGATGTACGATAAGGGAGAACGCTACTATGAAGATACGGCTGTGTATGGTGCTACGGTTGATGACATTGATATGGCTGCTGTAGAAAGATATACAGAATTGATTGGTTATACCAAGTCTGCCAATCAATATCTACATGAGAATAATGGCTTCATAACTACCAATGCCAAGGGAGAGGAGCAAGTTAGTGTAGCTTGTATCCTGTTGTTTGGTAAATATCCTCAAAAGTTCTTTCCTCGTGGGCGTACTCGCTTTATCCGTTATAAAGGTACAGAAGAGAGAGTGGGCGCAGAAATGAACGTGATTAAGGACGTAACTTTTGAAGGAACGATACTTGATCAGGTGAAAGCCACGATAGCTTATCTTGAAACCCAAGTAGAAGAACACACTTTTCTTGGACAGCATGGGCAGTTTGTAACCAATAGGGATTACCCAAAGTTTGTGATTCAAGAAATGGTTGTCAATGCTTGTTGCCATCGTGCCTACAATATCAAGGGTACGGAAATCCAAATTAAGATGTTTGATAATCGCTTGGTATTTGAGTCACCGGGCAGATTGCCAGGAACGGTTAAGCCCTCTAACATTCGACATACGCATTTCTCACGAAATCCTAAAAATAGCCCAATTTCTTAAAGCATATGACTTCGTGAAGGAATTTGGTGAGGGTGTGGATCGAGTGTGCAGAGAGTTGGAAGCTAATGGTACACCACATTTGTCTTTCCATCTTGATGATTTTATTCTGAAGATTACAGTACCGAAGGTTATTTCTCAGGTAAATAATCAAAGAGATGCAACTGCAAATGCAGAAAGGAGGACTGTAAATGCAACTGTAAATGCCAAAAATGCAACTGTAAACAGCAAGAACCTTATTAAGAGGTTAATTGAAAAGGCAACTGTAAATGGAGAAAGACTTACAACTAATCGTATATCCATCTTACAGTTAATGGTTGAAAATCCTTATATAACTAAGGATGAAATGGCAACAATAACAGGACTGAATGCAAGTACTATCATGCGAAATATTGAAAAAATGCGTGGCAAATATCTTCGTAGAGTAGGCTCTGATAAAAATGGCTTTTGGGAAATCATAGATTAATATGCAGCGCACAAGCCCGACCAAACGAGAATTTTGGTTGGGCTTGCTTCATAGAGGGTTATTTCAATTTCATTTGCATCAGACTATCTGCCTTTTGCTTCAATTCCATATCGTAATCATCAGCTTTTCCCTTGATTCGTTTGATAATCTTTTCATTGCGATGAATATCGAACACATCATTGAGCCATAGGATTTCCTTTGGACTACATCCTCTCCATACTCTGATGATACGGAACTTCAAGGCATCATCCTTGTATTGCTGTTTGCTTTGCCACAAGAAGTAGTTACTAACCAAAGAAACAAGACAAAGGACAGACACTGCCACCACAGTAGTAAAGACTCTTGACGATTTGATGTCAAAGCTATGCCTGTGAAGCAGTTCCTGCGGTTTTGGATATTCTTTCTGTTCCTGCCATTCGTGCAACATGGTCAAGACACTTGCCACCAATTTATCCATGGATTTAGCCTCCTCGTCCTTGATGCGTACTTGTACTCCAATATACTTGTTAATCACGTCTTTTGTACGCTGTTCATACTGATTGAGCAATTCCTGTTCCTTCTGCTCGTCAGTTTGTGCTGGTGTAGATTGAGCAGGGAGAGAAACAGAACCGTTCTCCTTTTCTTTCAACTCCTTTAGCTCTCTGTAAATTGTCTCCAGTTTGTTTTTGATTTCCTCAAAGAGGACAAATGTATTATTATCAGCCATAGTTATAAATGTATTTTACGTTTTTTCTTTTTCTTCTTTTTATCGAGTGTGTTATAAACCTCCGCAGGGACAGTACCATGAGTTTGAAACAAATCCAATCCTCCTTCTATGAGGTTGTTGGTAATTTCGCTCGTAACACTTGCAACATTGGATATGAGGTTTATCATTCCTTGTGTCTGCTGTTCGTGTTCCATGTTATTCTGTTGCAGGGCAAAGTCTATCTTGGAATAACTGAAACTCCTATCCACTTTTGAACCATTGAAGTGATAACCGTTCTTTTCAAAGATGATACCTTGCACTTCTTGTGAGTTGCCTTTATACTTAAAGCGGACATCAATATCTTGCTTTTTCAAGTGAGCAAGAAGGTCTTTCCAATTCCTGCACTGAGTAATCTCAGCTTTCAATGCCTGATAGATTTCATACTTGGTCTTATCAGGTTCTTTCAAGCGATACTCTTTGACTTTCTCCTTGCCATCGGCAAAGTACAAACCATATTTGATTGTCAGTTCCTTGCAAATCTTCTCACTCCTGAATCTGTCGTTACGGTCAGAGATAGTCTTGCCATTATTATCTATTCGGTTGAAAGCGATATGAATGTGCGGATGTTCCTTGTCGAAGTGGCGACCGATGATGTACTGTGTATCTTTTTATTTCCATCTTCTCCATGTATTCACAAGCAATCTGCGCCATCCATTCATTACTGAGCTTGGAAGAATCCTGTACAGAGAAACTGAGGGAGATATGTCCCACAACCTTACCCACTCGTGGATTAAGTTCTGTTTGGTCGATGAAACTTTGAACAATATGGTTGATACTGTCTATTCTCACTCCGGAACTGTCTATAAGTTCCGTTCCTTTCTTCGGGTCAAGGATGTAATTGATTACACCCTTGAAGCCCGAACCTTTCATTATCTTTGCAATCATCTTCGTATCAGATTTAGGATTTCATCAATCTTGCTAATGATGATTTTATGGAAAGGAGCAATGGTATGAAATCCTTCCGCATTGGCACGATGTGCCAACTGATTGAGATTATTTGCCATTCCACACAGCTTGCGGATGAAATCTGCTTGCTCTACGGTCAGTCGTTCAATGACATTTCCTTTATCAAGAACTTTCCTTACAAACTCACTCATGGTTACTCCCGTGCTTTTAGCTTTGCCTTTGAGTGTATAGTAATCCTGCGTATTCAGTTTCACCGTGATACGGTATTTTTTTCTTTTTCGGCTACGCCCTTGGTTGGACGACCACCTTTTTATATTCTGTTTTTATCATACTTATTTCTTTTATTAGTTTGATGGAGACCAGCGGAATAATCCTCTGCAACGACTGTCAGGAGGTGGAGCAAGTGGTTTGGGTATGCCCAAAACATAAACTTGCTCCCCGAAAAACAGATTATGCAAAGCAAATCCTACAATCATAGCTTAATCCCTTTGATTTTCTTATTTTCTGCTTTCCCTGAATGTTTGAATTCAACACATAAATAGTCGTTTTAGATCCTTGAAATCACTATACAAAGAAGATGAATCTAAGACAGAACTACCCAATTCTTCCGATAATTGTTTATAAGCATTTCTTCCTGCTTCGTCATTATCCAAAAAGCATTGAACATTCTCATAGTGTGATAATGATTCTAATGCCTTGTGGACATTTGACACAGAGTTGAGTACCAGATAATCTTGTCGTTTAAGTCCGTCATTCTCTTTTCTTCGGAGCGTCATAAATGACAGAAAGTCCATGAAACCCTCGAAAAGAAAACATACCTTCTTCGGCTCTTCTGCATAAAAATGGCTGATGTCTTTTGGTGCAATGCAGCCTTTGAAGAACGAATTGCGTATTTCGTAGCCACCTGCAATATTTGGAAAGCCAATACCAAAGTAATGTTTGCCTCTTGTATCAAAGTGCAGTTCTTTACATATAGTTCGTGCTATTTCAATGTCTATACATCTTTCCCCAAGATATTTGATAAGCGCAGGATGACTGATGGAAAGTACCTGAAGATTTTCAAAGGAGTTCTGCGGTTTGTTCGGCTTGGCTGTAGGCAGACTTACCGATACACAGCTTGGTGCATTACGCTCTATCTGATGAATGAGATACGACACATCTGAAGAGTTGTAGAGCAATTCTGCAAGGTCAATGATGTTACCACCTCTGCCAATACCGAAGTCGTACCATAAATTAAGTTCGGTGTTTACCTTAAACGATGCGTGTTTCTCCGTTCTAAGTGGTGATAAGTACATGAGGTTCACACCACACTGTTTTACGGGTTTGCAGTCTATTGTTGCAAGAAAGTCCTGCAACTTTATCTTTTTAATTTGGTCAATATTCATAATTATATAGAAGTTAAAGTGATGATAAATTTGATGATTTGATGAATTTGATTTTATCTACATGGTAATCAGATAGTTGAAAAACTCATCATCCCCTCATCATATTACTCTTCAAAATGGAATACTGACAAAAAGAAGAATACCATACTTTTCTTTTTTCATCAGCAAAACATTCACGATGAGCAAAAGATGAGAACATAAACAACATATACTGAATGTTTTATATAACTTATTCATCATTTCATCAAAAATAATGGATATAAGATTGTTTATAAACTCTTGAGTTGCTTCTTGGTAATCGTATAAAAACCTTCCTGTTCTTCGGATAGGAGAGTAATACAATGGAGCGTTGTAACTAAGTTGATACGTAGTATAGGTCAGCGTATTGGACACTGGTGTAAGCTTCCAGATGTCCTGCACTATTCTCCTTATCTGCCCCTTGTCATACCTGCACTGAGTATTACTTAAAAGAGGCATCATATCATTGATACAGAAAGAGACTTCCTCTACATTGTTTGTTTCCATGATGTCAAGACACAACTCTGACATTTCTAGTTCCAGCTTGTTTCTGTTATTACGGATAATGCGTTGCAAGGCTGGTGTAAAGGTCAGCTTGGGTGCAAACCACATACGGCTTTCCTTCTGGGTAGACAACGTGCGATGCTGGAGAAAATAAAGAAAGGCAGGTATCTCTGCTTTCAATTTCTGAAGAAACTCTGTATCGTCACTCTCCAAACGATTTATCTTCCTTACCCAATATCGGGTTTCTCCTATGTCTATAATGACAGGGAGTAACTCGTTATTGGAACACAACACGAACTTGGCAAAGAAGGAGATTTCATCTCGGTCTTTGCCTTTTGCTTCCACCTTGTAGGAAAGTGTTGTGCTGAGATTTTTCAATCTTTCACTATCTTCTCTACGGTTAAGCAATACTTCATCCACCACAATAAGTAGTTTACCTGCCCAGTCTGCGTTAAACTGACTGCGAAAATCCTCGTTGGTGTTGAAAGTAACATTGTTCTGGAAAACAGCTTTGAGAAAGTTAAGGAACGTACTCTTACCAGTATTGCGTTCTTCTGACACCATCAAAAGGATGGGGAGTTTCTGCACGGGTTGGAGATAGAGCAATTGCAAGTAATCCATGCCCAACTCGTATTGTTCCCCGAAGATATGCCTTATCAGGGATTCGATGTGTAGGAACTCTCCTTCTTTTGGCTGGTGTCCTATCGGCTCGTAGAGATTCAGAAACTTGTCAACCACTGGTTGATAGTTCACGTGGTTAGGAACGGTGCAGAAACCATCGTACTTCGGGACGGTGGCAATGAAATCCTTTCCATAGTCCTGTCGTAGCGTCTCATTGTTCCACACTATACGCTTCTTGACAAAACCGCCATTGATGCGTGGTTGCTTCACAATCTTATATAAGGTTGTGCCAACACGGATAAATTCTTCCTGTGCCATGAGTTATTTCTGCATTAAGGGTTTGCTACCCATTATATACCGCTGGGCTTCTTGATTTATTTGTGCAGCAGTTTTAACTGGGTTCTGCCGTAGCCACGCTTCAAGTTCTGCCTTCTCAAAGTAAAGCATTTTACCTTGCGGCTTGTAATGCGGTATCAAATTGCCTGATGTGAGTTTGTAGAGATAACTCTTTGAGAGGTTTAAGAACCTGCTGGCTTCTTCAAAACTCAGCACGTTCTTATTCATGAATACCATTTTTTCGAGTTCTTCAACTCGAGTTTCTAATGTCTTGTTCATATTGAAAACATTTTGAATTAAACAATATGAAGGTGCACCTTCGCTAATTATTTGTTAACGAGGGCAAAATTAGAAACGATAAAAGTAAATGGCGTTGAGCAATGTTTGAGGTATCAACCTATGCTCAACCTTTTTTCTGTTGTTTGATATATTTGCTTATCATTTCATTTGATAAAAATAATAGAAATGTGTATCTTTGCAGAAGAATATAAGCTTAGTTGTAATCACCAGTTTGATTTCATATGCGATAGGTTACCCGCTCCCGTCATACTTCCAATTAGTTTTGGGAGGGATTAGTTTTTATAACTTTAAAGAGAAAGGATTATCTATGGAGAAAACAATTATGAAGGCGGTTGGGGCTGTAGCGGCGGTCCAGTCAGAAAGTTCATATGAAAGAGAATAGGTGTAATCATATATTACAATGAAGGCCCCAAAGGTTCGAATCCTGCCCCGCCACACACTTATGAGCTACCTAAATGGTAGCTCTTTTATTATAAATTGTAGGCTCAAAGTTTATAATTTCAGTTGTTTGAGATATTTATCAATGGTTTCCCATCCTTTCGGCTGCTTCATGTTGATTTGGTCTGTTGCAGTGGAAAGGTCGGTGCGTGTCAGTGGTGTATCTTTTGTTTTCCCCAAGACAAGTTCATTACGAGCAATCGCAGATTGCCATTCATCAGTAATGAACCCTCGAAGATTAAGACTTTGCATGAGATATGCCAGCTGGCGATTGTTGTTTGATTTCAAAACACCTTTTAGTTTACAAGCAAAAAAGTCTTTGAGTATCTTGGCAGATATGTGGGTCGTGAATAATTGGATTTCGTTGATGCAAGCGGTAAGAATCTCAATTTGCTCATCTGTAAACTCGGATTGAAATGGATTTATTCCTTTACCAACGATGACCGGTTTCTTTTTCTGCTCACATGGTTCATCGTTTATCAAAAACTGAAGAACAAGACTGGACGGTTTGTACCTCTGTCAATTCAATTCGTTCTATTTCTGCCATGAGGTATTTTGCATAGCGTTCATATAGAATCGCATCGACAAGATACGAAAACATCGGCAGAGCATCATCATATGAGGTGTGTCGGTCAATGTACTTCGTATATTCAAATGAAGATACGGAGAAGGAGGTATATTTCTGTTTTTGTTTTTTTGTCAGTGATTCAAAGAAAGTGCTTTCCCACAAAAAGTTATCATCTGTATAGTATTTCTCTACACATGTAAGGGTAGGATAATTCAGATAAATAGAAGATAGTTCATCGGTTATTCGGATATATTCTTTTTGTAAAATCTCTTGGAACTGTATATTGTTGATGCAACTCTTCTTCCTCAGAATATTTCCAATGAGCACATTGTAGGTCTGAGTAATGCAATAGCTTAATATTCGTTGAATATTGTCAAGCTGTATCTTTAGATTGTCATTTTCCATTTTGCAATTCTCTATGGTGGGTACTGTTTACAAAGATAGGGTATTCATTGGAGAAAAAGCCAAGAAAGGGAATGAAACAGAATAAAAAGGGAAGAGTTGTCGTTAATTAAATATAAATCTAAGAGGTGAAATACTATAAAAGTACACCTTTCCAATAGTTTTTGTTAGAAAGTACACTTTTAGTACATATTGAAAAAGAAAAATCCCTTTGTAAATCATCGATTTACAAGGGATTTATAGTACCCAGACCCGCATTTGAAATATTAAATATAGGAACATCTTATTTAATCCTATTAAATCTCATTATTTGATATAAATAACTAATAATCAATGCAATAAAGTAACAACGAATTTAGTTTGGTTGAAAGTGATAAAAATAAATTTAGGATGATTGGGAACAATTTGGGAACAATTATGTATCTTTGCAGCAGAACTAAAAGCATTGATTTATGAAGGTTACTGCATTCATCCGAAAAACCGCAAAAAAGAATGATACGGATAGTATGGCTACCATCTATTTTCGTTTGCGTGACGGAAAGAAAGACATTAAGGCTGCAAGTGAGCTTGTAATTAATCCCAATCATTGGAGTAGTGAGAAGCAAGGGTACAAAGATCGTGTTGCGCTGGTTTCTGAAGAGAATAAATTACATTTGGCGCAGAGCATACAAGATATTGTGTCAATAATTACAGAGCAATATACGGCAGATGCCGATAATGAATGGTTGGCAATGATTATAGACAAGTATCATCATCCTAATCGTTATAAAACGGAAGAGGAATTAATGCAAGAGAATAAGCCAAAACTCTTAGAACTCTTTGATAAATTTCTGATAGAACATAAACTATCAGCAGTACGAGTAAAGAACTTTAAGGTTATTAGGCGTTCACTGGCACGGTATGAAATGTATGTTAAGACTGTAAAACGAGGACATCGTGACTTTGTTCTTGATGTTGATGATGTTACTGCCGATACTTTGAGAGATATGTGGGATTTCTTTGAGAATGAACATATCTACTATGAGAAATTTCCAAGGTTGTATGAGGCTTTTCCTGAAAAGCGAGTGCCTTTACCAAGAGGTAAGAATACCTTGATAGACAGGTTTTCTCGTATCAGGACATTCTTTATATGGTGTTACGATAAGAAAATCACAACCAATCGTCCTTTCGACGAGTTCCCATTAGATGAATGTACCTATGGTACACCTTATTATATTACACTGGATGAACGTGACCAAATATTTGATGCAGATTTATCAGCACATCCACAACTTGAAATTCAACGAGATATATTTATTTTTCAAACTTTAATAGGTTGCCGAGTAAGTGATTTGTATAGACTGACCAAAAGAAATATAGTGAATGAAGCAATAGAATACATTCCTAAAAAGACAAGGGAAGGTAACCCTATTACTGTTAGAGTGCCATTAAATAGCAAAGCCAAGACAATATTGGCACGCTACAAGGACTATAAAGGTGCTAAATTATTCCCATATATATCAGAACAAAAGTATAATGTGGCTATCAAGCGTATTTTTCAGGAAGCTGGTGTAGATAGAATTGTAACAATCTTAGACCCTTTGACGCATGACGAAGTAAAACGCCCATTGTATGAGGTAGCAAGTAGCCATCTGGCAAGACGCACATTCATTGGTAATATCTATAAGAAAGTAAAAGACCCGAATTTAGTTTCCGCATTGTCAGGACACAAAGAGGGAAGTAAAGCCTTTAGACGGTATAGAGATATTGACGAAGAAATGAAGAAAGATTTAGTAAAACTTTTAGACTGATTGAGCTATGAAAGGAAGTTTTGAAGATTTCAAACAACTTATAAAAGAGTGGCTTGATACACATCCGAAAGAGTATGGTTCATTTGTTGAAGAGATGAACCGTAAGGATAGTGCTGGGTTTCAGAAAGTCTTTATGTTAGTTGTAAAGATTGTACCGAAGTACAAGAATGAGGTCAAGAAAAGAATGTACAATGATACACTGAAAGATTTTTCTGATTTGGAAGAGATGCTTACTAATTCAACCCTTGCAGAACGATTGGTACATGGATTTCATGACACTAATAGGCAATCTATCGTTCCTGCAATGCTTGCGTGGCTGTATTTTGGCAGAAGCTACGAGTGTATGGTAGAGCAGGGGGAGAGCCTTATTCATAATAGTAAAACAAATAGAGTTCATAGATGGATTTTGTCGTTGCTGGTCAAATACATTATTCATAAAAGTATATCTTCTGGAGAAAGAACTAAGGAGGACTGGGAGGAATTTAGATTGTATAAGCGTTCCTTGTCCACAGATACTGTTGTTGAATCTGCATTGGAGGAAGCAATCACTTCCGATGATAATAAGAACAATGTTAACAAGAAGCGTGGCAGACCAAAGGATGAAAGGAGTCTGAAGGAACTTCTGAAACCAGAAGAAAACGAAGAGCTACTTTCTAAGATAAGGAATAGAATATTAACCAAACCAAAAGAGAAAGATATTGTTTATCTCAAAATCGCTTTGGAAGAAGAGGGGTTGCTCCATGAATGTGATATAGCACCATTCTATAGAGCATTGTCCGAGTATTACAATATTCGTTTAATAGGACTTCGTGGTGTTCAGAATGCCTACAAAGAGCTTACTGAGACTATCGGAAAGACAGGAATAAGGTTGATGGATAAGGGAAAAGACCGTGCTTCGATAGATGAATTCAAGACCTTTTTATCCTAATAACAGTTCGTTTTAATTCGTTTAATATTTAAGCGAATTAAGCGTTTTGCAATTCGTTGAAAATCAATCATTTTTCGATATAAATTTGCAGTCGTCATCTCAACCGAGGTGGCGACTTTTTGTTTGCAAGCCACCGACAACAGGAAGTCAAACAAGCTGGTGGAGTCTAAAAAATATGACCGATATTTTATCTATCATTCAAGGCTCTAACGCACATGTGCGATTAGAGGTGTCTGGTGAGGATTTGTTGGCATTTTCCAACGACCTTATTAACCGTGCAAAAGACGAACTTACAACCATCGTTGAAGAATCACGCAAGGAACGCTTTCTTTCTAAGGAAGAAGTAAAACAATTATGTGGAGTCTGTGATGCTACCTTATGGCATTGGGGCAAGAAGAACTATCTGAAGCCTATAAAGGTAGGGAACAAGGTCAGATACAGAATGTCTGATGTGCAGAAAATCTTAGGTAACGCAACCTCAAAAATCTAATACTATGGAAAAGAAAGAATATATCCGAGTTGGTACCACCTTATATAAATTGGTAGACCAACCCAAATTAGGAGGTGGCTTTGTACGCAAGCGTATCGTGTGGAACAACGAAACGCTGCGCCAAGACCACGGCAAGGACTTTATGGCAAGTGTACCTAAGTACAATGGCTTCTGTACCTTGCCAGACCATGTGAACTATCAACCAGTTGTAGCAAACTTCCTCAATCTCTATGAGCCGATAGACCATGAGCCCAAAGAAGGAACATTCTCACACATAGAAGCCCTTGTATCGCATATATTTGGTGAACAGTACGAGTTAGGAATGGATTATTTGCAGCTGCTCTATCTAAAGCCCATTCAGAAATTACCTATTCTTCTGTTGGTATCAGAGGAGCGCAATACTGGTAAAAGTACTTTTCTCAACTTCCTTAAAGCCATTTTTAAGGACAATGTAACCTTTAACACCAATGAAGACTTCCGCAGTCAGTTCAATGCCGACTGGGCAGGAAAGCTCATCATCGTAGTAGATGAAGTGCTGCTTAACCGTAGGGAAGACAGTGAACGACTAAAGAACCTAAGTACCACACATACCTACAAGGTGGAGGCCAAAGGAAAAGACCGCTCTGAAATAGCTTTCTTTTCCAAATTTGTACTCTGCTCCAACAACGAGTATCTCCCTCTTATCATAGACATGGGAGAAACGCGCTATTGGGTGAGAAAAATAGAAAAGCTGCAATCTGATGATACGGATTTTCTCAAGAAGCTCAAAGAAGAAATACCTGCCTTCCTATTTTTTCTCCAGCATCGCACACTAAGTACCCAAGAAGAAAGCCGTATGTGGTTCAATCCTAAACTCACAGAAACACCAGCTTTAAAACGAATTATTAGGAGCAATCGTAACAAGTTGGAGATTGAAATGGCAGAACTTGCCATTGACATCATGAAGCAGATGAATATTAAAGAGTATTCTTTCTGCCTAAACGACATAGTTACGCTACTCAACTATACGCAAGTGAAAGCTGAGAAAAGCCATGTGCGAAAGATAGTACAAGATATTTGGAAATTGCAGCCAGCAAGCAATACACTTTGCTACACCACCTACCAGATAGACTTCAATCGCCCCAACTACTATTCTGATGTCAGGCGCATGGGGAGATACTACACGGTCACCCTCAAACAACTTTTTAGCGTTATAACCCTTATTATTTTGATGAATTGATGAAAAGAGAATATAATCCATTGAACATAAGGAAAATAAATATTCATCAAAAAAAGACATCATAAATAAATCATTGATGAAGAGAGTTATTGCTATCCAAAAGAGAAATTATCATGTATATACATGGTTTCTCTTTTTGGTCAGCAGTAAATCCCGAGTAAGTGAAGTCGTGATTAACCTACTTCGTGAAGTAGGCAGCACTTTTATCCGCACAAAAGTACAACTTGCTACTCTAAGAAAAAAATATACTTTTCTTCAATGAAAAGACAAAATATTGAGATTATGAAATATGGAAGTCATGATTATATGATATAAAGATAATGTCTTTCTATGATAAAATGATATAACGAAAAAGGATAAAATGAAATCGTCAAATCCTCATCATGTAGTAAGGACTACAAGATATTATCATCTATCTTCTTTATGAACTTACTAAACTATAGCAATAGGATTGTTCCAATAGTTCCTCTTCATTTCCCTCATGGTAAATACTTTGATGAAACATTGATGAGTATTATACCATTTGAATATCAAGCGGTTATGTAAAAATCATCAAACCATCAATTTTCTAGCAACATCTAAACCGTACAAATATGAATATCGAAACCGCAAAACAGATAAAACTACAAGATTTTCTACAAGCGATAGGACATACTCCTATCAAAGTAGGTAGTGAAAAGCTCTATTACAAATCACCCTTTAGGAATGAAACAGTAGCATCTTTCAAAGTCAATACAAAGCTCAATCTTTGGTATGACTTCGGACTTGGCAAAGGAGGTGGCATCATTGCACTTGCAGAAGAGTTGTACCATTCAAAAGATATTTCCTATCTGCTTGCACAAATAGCAAAATCTGCTCCAGGTATATCAACTATAAACTATTACTCTTATCACCCCACAAAGATAATGGTGCCAGAAGAGCCTGCTTTTAAGGATATAGAAGTGTGCGAACTATCTCACCCAGCCTTACTTCGTTACCTCTCGGAGCGCAAAGTGGATATAGCAATAGCGCAAAAAGAATGTGTAGAACTACATTTTACCCATAAGGATAAAGCCTACTTCGCTATAGGCTTTGCTAACAAGACAGGTGGCTACGAACTGCGCAACATATTCTTCAAAGGTTGTATAGCACCTAAATCATTTACGATTATCAAGGCAAAAGAACACGCCAATACTTGTTTGATATTTGAGGGATTTATGGACTACCTTTCTTATATGACCTTGCAAAAGCAAGGAAAGGGTATCTTAACCCTTAGTGATGACAAGTCGGCTGGAGTTTCGGATATTATAATCCTTAACTCCGTCACCAACTTGCAAAAGGCAAAGAGCCTTTTAACTTCCTATGATAACATTGTTTGTCTTTTCGACAACGATAGGGCTGGCTGGGCTGCTAATGCAGAACTCTCAAAAGAGTTAGGTGCAAAGGTAGAAGATGGCTCCGTGGCTTACTCAAAGTATAAGGACATTAACGACCTGCTTTGTGATAAGCCTATTACCACTCAACAACAACGAAAGGGAAAGGGAAGAGGGCTATAAATCATCGCTTGCTCCCCTATGGATATTTCACAAGCGAAATACCATAGCTCATTAGGGGCATTTTCTTTACGCAGCCGTTACACTCCTCTGCTAAAAATGCCCAATGAGCAAAGGGGAAGCCCCTTTTGAAACCCCGAAGAGAATCGTCAACCTAAACTTAAACCCAAATAATGCAAGACAGATATGGGATACGCAGTATTACATTTAGAGAAAGCGAAAGGAGCCGACACAGGTATGTCTGCTCATATTGAGCGCACAATCCATCCTAAGAATGCAGATGAAAGCCGCACTCACCTAAACAAAGAACTTATTGAGTTCCCTGATGGAATCCACTCCAGAAGTGAAGCTATTAGTTATCGTATCAATACGGCTGGAATCACTCGTAAAAATTGGTAAAAAACCAAGTAAGAGCAATCCGTGTGCTGCTCACAGGAACATACGAGGATATGAAACGGATAGAGGATAGAGGACAACTTAATAGTTGGTATCAAGATAATATGCAATGGCTGCAAGAAACATACGGCAAGGAAAATGTGGTGTCGGCAGTTCTTCACATGGACGAACACACACCACATATCCATGCTACGATTGTGCCTATTGTTACCTGTGAGCGAAGAAAAGCTAAAAAAGAGGAAGAAAATGGTAAACGTAAATACCGAAAGAAGAAAGTTGGTACACCCAGACTATGTGCAGATGATGTGATGGCACGCAACCAACTAAAGAATTACCAAGATAGTTATGCCCAGCTCATGAATAAGTATGGCTTACAGCGTGGTATTGATGGATCGGAAGCCAAACATATCTCCATTTCTGAATATTACAAATCACTCATTGGTGCAACCGAGAACCTGCAAAGCGAACTACAAACACTTGAAACGAACAAGGGACAGTTACAGTCGGAACTCAAAGAGGTAAAACGGGATATTAAGATGGAAAAACTCAAAAGCTCTGCCGTAAATGCAACAACAGCCATTACTGATAGTGTATCTTCTCTTTTCGGAAGTAATAAGGTAAAGCGATTAGAAGAAGAAAATAAGCAGCTTAAAGCAGATAAGACTACTTTGGAAGGGAATATCTCTACGCTCAAAAAGCAAATGGCTACTTCTGAAATGATGCATCAGCAGCAGATGGAAACTATAAAAGACGAGTTCACCCGATACTCAATTAGCAAACAAGAAGAGGAAAGGAAGTTGGAAGAACTTATTCCTTACCTTGCAGATCTCAAGGCTATCGTTCGTGAGTGTTTGCAAATGGGTTTTGCTACGCACTTGATACGAACCATTTCATGCTTCAAAAAGGTCAGCTTTAGTGGCTCGCTTTACTCCAAGCAGCATAATCGCAAGTTTACTACCGAGCAATCTGTGGCATATATCAAGAATGTTATTCAAATTGAAACAAAAGAATAAATGGCGGTTATTCATTGATGATTTGCCTGTAGTAGATTGGTTTAAAATGAAATATGAGCAATGGAAGGAGAATAATGAGCAGAATATTTTTCAAAAAAGACATGGGAGAATTAAAATGTAATGTCCAATGAGAACCATATTTTTCTTATAAATTTTTGGTAATTCGACAACAATGAGCTATATTTGCAAATAAAAAAGGAACTCTTTATATGAAGCAGGCTGATTACATCAAACAAATTGCAAGATTTGCTTTTAGCAAACGACAATACTCGTTTGCTTGATTTGTTGTATCAGTATGTAGAATACTCGCAGCAGAATAACAGAGGTAAATTTGCTTCAGAGATACTTTCTATCATTAAAGATACTGATAGAGGTAATTCTTTAGGTAAGTTGAGAGAGTTTCGATTAAATAAGGAAATTGAGAGTAGAGCTGAAGAGTTTATCATACAGACAGTAATGTCTTCGTTTACGATGAAGGATTTAGTTTGTACACCCAATATTCAGGAAGAACTTGAGTATTTTATCAAGGAAAGAAAGCAAGCTGATACTCTCGCTAAAATGGATATTCCTGTTTCAAATAAAATATTGCTTCATGGTCCATCCGGATGTGGTAAGACATTAAGTGCCTATGTGTTGGCTGGCGAATTGGATCGTCCTTTGATTATAGTAAATTTGGGTACAGTCGTTTCATCCAAATTAGGAGAAACAAGTAAAAACCTCACTCAAATATTTAAGACTGCAGACAAAGAAAAAGCGATTGTTCTATTGGATGAATTTGATAGCTTGGGTAAGATAAGAGATTATGATCAAGACCATGGTGAAATGAAGAGAGTTGTAAATACAATATTACAGTTGTTTGATTTCATCAGTCAAGACACAATCATTATAGCTGCTACTAATCAATTACAGATGATTGACGAAGCACTTATTAGGAGATTTGATTTGACAATTAAAATAGATTTGCCAACCCCCATACAGGTACATTCTCTTGTTCAATATACGATTAAAGATCGGTTCAAATTTGACAATGAAAAGGCTAAAGAGGAAATTATTAACAAAGAATGCAACAATTTATCCTACTACGTTATTAAACAAGCCTTGCTGAATGCTATTAAGCGGAATGTATTAGATGGATATGATAACAATGTTATCCGAACAGATATTTGGAAAAAACTCTTAAACGACAAAAGGATTGGTTAATACCAATCCTTTTGTTGTGTAGACTATACTTCAGCTTGAAGAGTAGCCTGAGCAATAGCTTCTACAGTATTCTCCTGTTCTAGGTTGTCGTATAGACTATTGCCATCTATTTCAACAGAATGATTCTGTTCAATTGTCAAAACGAATGAGAAAGGGTGGTCTGTTCCCTCTAAAAAATCACGTCCTGTACAACGAAAAATAATTGATATCTGGTTGCGAACCTTTTCAATTTCGTCACGACTTACATTTAAAATCTTTTTCTGTACATTTGAAAATATTTTGCTAGACGCTGGGTAAAAATCATCAGACCATGCTCCAACACTAGACTTAATGGCCATTCTATCATTATCGTCAGATGCTCTTTGTCTTGCATACTCTTCTGCATTCTTTCTTGGATCATCATGGTTCATGCTGTTTCCCAAATTGAAGGCAATATGAAATGGGCAATAAGATAAAGCATCGCCCCGTTTTGGATTGAACTTATAGCAGAGAGTAGCAGTTAAAGTTAGCAATGTACCTTTCTTTGAGTATTGGAGTAAATAACTTGGGATATTCAGATTTATGACCTTATGACTATCGAAATCTATTCTATCTTCAATAACAAATGTACAACGATTATCAGTAGAATCTAAACATTTGGAAATATTGGGGACACCATGACCTGAAATATACTTTGATAATCGCTCTGAACTGTATTTCTTGGACAAACGAGACTTCTCGTTGCGATCTACATTTGGGTAAGAATTATTATCTAAAGCTTTTTAAATTATCAATTGTTTTATCAAGATAATACGTTTTTTTATCGGGTCGGCACTATTAATCATCAGAGCCTTCACGGATTGCATGCTAAGGTTAGGATACTTACGAACAATTTTAGCTGCAATATTAGCTGCTAATGGAGCAGCATAGCTTGTTCCAGAGTTCTGTTCTATTTTCAAGCCAACTCCATCCCGTCTCGGCGATAAGACCAGCATTCTTGATGCAACATCCAATTGATCACCACCAGGCATAACGATATCAGGCTTGAAGAGATTCTTATTTCTTTGGTTGTTCTTGAAGCGAGTTCCATTAATCAAAGAATTATAATCCATGTAATATTTACGAGAATAAAATGCAGGGAAATTCCTTGCTCAAACTCAATCCATGACTCCTCTGGCTTGCATTATAGTTTTCAGCGATAGCACCAACTGACATGTTATTCATACTTTCACTAGGCTCGCAGAGATTCATGCATTCATCATCATGGCATTCAGTTTCCTCCAGTGTTATAAATGGATTATAATAATGATTAGGATACTGCAAAAATTGTTTTACCTTTTCACTTGTTCCTAGTTCAGCAGCAACATTCTGCATTTCTTCGATATCTTCCGTACTTAGATTGCCCACAGAAATGAAAAATTAACAAGTCATATAAGAAAGCTAATTGGTCAAGAATGTATGCGTAAGTAGAAATATCCTGGTTGTATGACTTTCCACGAACCGACATTGAGAGATTAAAGATGCGAATGCCATAATCATGATGAGCGTTAATGATAGCATCTTTTATTTCTGCAATATTCAATGGTCCACTTTCACCTCTTTGTACCTTTATAGAAAATATTTTAGCATCAGCATCAATGTTTTTTGCATTAATATCCTGGTAGAAATTATTCCCGAAGGCAGCCAATGTGGCAACAGTAGTTCCATGACTAGAATCGGACATTAAATTAATTTCATAAGGTTGCTGTTCTTCCTTACTGGTCAAATCAAAGCCATCTTGCTCTAATATTGGACCTAGTACGGCTAATCTCTGAACACCCGTATCAATAACACCAATCGTTGGTGCCCCCTCAAGCAAATTCAAAGTTGCATCCGATTCTATCTCTGGATTTCCAAATGTGTTAGGACGAACACGAATGTTATACAACGATTGAACAGTTTGTATAACATCAAAATTATCCAAGAGCGAAGCCAAGTCATCCTTTTTAATAAAATCTATCTGATATATATCTTGCTCTATCTCTTTATATACAATTTTCTGACTGTCTAGATACCCTTTCATAGTTTCCACTATGGCCAGTTGTTTATTTGCCATTCTTGGTGTAGTTTCTACCAATTCTAGGAGCACATCATGTGCATTACCATCCGTAATATCAAAAGACTTCATTGAATTACTGCTCCAATAGCTAAAACTATCCATTACAGTCAATAGCTTATACTCTGTACTTTCGTTAGCTTCTTCTGTAGAAAATGAATCAACCTGAGACATAAAAACATCATTAAATCGCCCTTCGTCAGCTATAGCAAACAGAACAGTCTGATTCATATTGGAGTAACTGAGTTCTGATAAGCCATAAGTAGCACAATATCTTTTTATCAATGTGCGATCAGCAATTTTTAAAAAATTAATTGATAGCATATCAAAATGCTCAACTACTATTTCTTGTGACCTTAAATTATGACGATTATCCAAAGCCTCTTCAAAAATCTATACGGCAACGATGAAGTTTTGCTCTCTGCTGTCGATAGTTCTTAACTTCTTCTGATGCTTCTTCATCTCTACCTCGTGTTTGATTGAACACGAGGCAAATACCAAACTCATTCTTTAAAAATAGATGACTTTTTATTCATTGTGTAGAGGTTTTTAATCTTTAAAAAAATATTCATAATCACAAAAATTAATAATAAGTATTGAGAATACCATATAATACGTAACTAATTTAACGTGAACTCGATGTAATTTTTAGTATTTGATATTAGAAATAATTGACCATGAATGGAGATTTTTGAATAGCATGATTCTTTGCATTAAGTACTTTCCAATGGAGACATAGACTTCATTGACGAAGTTCTTTTGTTCCTAATTGTTACACATAGAAGTGGATATTTAAGAGATAGCTTGAAAAAATCTTTGATCTAGAATTTCTAGAAGGAAGAATAAAGAAATGATGCCTTTAGAAGCCGTAGCGAGCATTCTTATATTGAATAACAAGGATGAGAAATCATTCAAGGATTAACTATGTTGAACATATAAAATGTGAATTTCGGCTCAGTAGAAAAAAGGTGGGGAAATTTTCTTAATTAATATATTTTTCTTTCCTTTGTATCATGGAAGAAAAATATCTATATCAGTTAGCCGAATTCGTTTTACCCAGTGATGTATTACATTATTTCTCTATTGTTAAGATAGAGTCTGATACTTCATTGTTACGTATTTATCTTGATGAGAAGATGGAGAAAAGAACTTTCCGATGATCTTCATTTTTGAATCAAAAAGGCTTTATGGAAGCTGTCGAGGTGACGGACTTTCCGATTCGTGACCATAAGGTTATTTTGGTTCTTCGTCGACGTCGCTGGATAGATATTCGTACAGGTAAGAGTTTCTCTCTTCCCTTGCAGATAGATATTACAGCCTCCGGCACTCGTTATTCCAAAAGAGTTCGGAGTTTTTTTAAAAAGAAACGTATGGAGACATCCCCAGTGACCTGCCGTACGCTTGAGGAATTCTATCATATCAATGGACGTAGTTTTGAGAAACAATACAAGGAAACATTAAGTGGTTACAGGTCCTGGAATCAGTTGTCTCATGCTCAGAAGTGGCTTCTCTTTGAGGATAATATTGGTAAGAACATAGCAATAGACGAGACATCCTTGTCCAATGGTGAACTCTATACGATTATCACTAATAGGGACAAACACGGCAAGCAAGGATGTCTTGTAGCCATTGTTGCTGGAACCAAATCCTTGGATGTCTGCAAGGTATTGGATAAGATAGATGAGAAGAAACGGGAAGACGTAGAAGAGGTCACCTTGGACTTGTCCGATAGTATGCGTAAGATTGTAAGGCATTGTTTTCCAAAAGCTAAACGAGTGATTGATCGCTTTCATATACAGAAACTTGCAAGTGATGCCGTGCAACAGATGAGAATAGAGTATCGCTGGGCAGCTTTACAGCAAGCAAATGACGAGAAGGAGAATGCGAAGTTAGAAAAGATAGCGTATCAACCACTGACTTTTGAAAATGGAGATACACGTAGTGAACTGCTGGTAAGAAGTAGGTACCTCTTGTTCAAATCATCAGAGAAATGGACTGATGAACAGAAGCTAAGAGCCAAAATACTGTTCAGAGAATATCCCGACATTAAGAAGGCTTACGGTTTATCACATTCGCTAAGAATGATTTTTGCTAAGAATACTATCAAAGATGCAGCCAGACTATCATTGGCAAAATGGTATAATAACGTCGCAGAAGCTGGCTTTCATTCCTTTAATATCATTGCTGCAACTTTCTACGAGCATTACGAAGACATACTTAATTTTTATACTAACAGATCTACAAACGCTGCTGCCGAATCCTTCAATGCAAAAATAAAACTATTTAGGGCTAACTTAAGAGGAGTTGTAGATAAAAGTTTCTTTCTTTTTAGGCTTGCCAAACTATATGCCTATCCCCACTAAATATCTACTGTCCCTGAATTTCATGTAGCTGACCGGGAACAATTTGGGAACATTTATAAAATAAGAAAAAGCTAAGTATTGAGTAATCAATCACTTAGCTTTTTACTTTGTACCCAGACCCGGGCTCGAACCGGGATGGGTTGCCCCACTGGTGTTTGAGACCAGCGCGTCTACCTATTCCGCCATCTGGGCATGGCTGTTGTTTGAACAACGGGTGCAAAGGTAGAGAAAAATCTGGATTTGGCAAATTTTTTTGAGGAATTATTTAATGACAATACTTTGAATAATGCATATTTGTAGTATTTTACAATAAAAGATTTGGAGGTATGAGTTATAAAAAGGTATCTTTGGAGAAACAAATTCGGTTAGCTTAAATAGATAATGACTACGAAACAGAACAACTATTGCGTAATTCTTGCCGGTGGCAAGGGACGAAGACTATGGCCTTGCAGTAGAGATAAGCATCCAAAGCAATTTATAGACTTCTTTGGTGTGGGTCGTACTCAGCTTCAACAAACATTTGACCGCTTTGCAAATATTCTTCCAAAAGAGAACATTTATATTAATACCAGCTGTGATTATCTTGACCTTGTCAGAGAGCAGTTGCCTGAAGTGGCAGCCGACCATATCATGGCTGAACCAATCCACAGAAACACTGCACCAAGTGTTGCATGGGCAGTGCATCGTATTATGATGTTCGACCCTAAAGCTAACATTATAATATCTCCTTCTGATCATAACATTGTTAATGATGATGCTTTCTTCCGTAATATCAAAGAGGGATTATCGTTCGTTGAGAAGAATGATGCTATACTGACTATGGGAGTTAGCCCTACCCGACCAGAACCTGGATACGGATATATACAGAAGGGCGTCTACACTGGTAATGGTGATATATATAAGGTACAAGCCTTTACTGAAAGCCCGACCGGGAATTTGCACAAATGTTCATGGATAATAAGGAGTGGTGTTGGAATACAGGACTCTTCCTCTCTAACATCAATTACCTTCGTCAATGCCTCTATGGCTTCCTCCCTTCTGTTTTGCGTGAAGGTGAAATGAGCAGTAAGATAACAACGATAGAGGATGAAGAGGCTTTCATACATGATAATTTCCCACGCTATCCTAACATTTCATTAGATTATGGTATCTTAGAGAAGTCGGAGAATGTTTATGTGATGAGGTGCGACTTTGGTTGGGCAGACCTTGGAACGTGGCATGGTGTTTATGAATCTCTAAGCAAGCGAGATGGCGACAATGTTGTTATTGACTCGGATGTTATCCTTGAAGATGCTGCCAATAATATCATAAAGCTCTCCAAAGGCAAATTAGGTGTCATCAACGGACTTGATGGCTATATCATTGCCGAAAAGGACAATGTATTACTTATCTGTAAGAAAGAAGACTCTTCTGCATTGGTAAGGAAATATGTCAATGAAGTGCAGATTAAGAAGGGGAAGAGTTTGTATAAATAAAAAAACCTCTCCCAACCCCTCCAAAGGAGGGGAGCAGCAAATTGGGTAAAGGTGGGGAATACTTTGTTAAATGACTCTTCCATATATTAAGACAGGGATATGCAATGACAGTATATCCCTGTTTGATAAAATCACAACCGTATATAATCTTGCTGCTACCTTCTAACTAGTCCATCCTTAAAAGCCTAATATTCTTCTGATTCACAGTATATTATACTGCAAATTATTTGCTTATATCTGCAAGTTTTTGTATCTTTACATTATAAATCTTGCAGATATTTATGCTTAAACGTACATCCAAACAGCTCTCTATGTTCTCTTCTTTAGAGGACATGCTTAGTCATCAACATCCCCTTTTCCAACTTAGTAATAAGATTAATTGGGAGTGTTTTGAAAATGCTTTTTCTCCATTGTATTGCAATACTAATGGTCGCCCCGCTCATCCTATTCGCTTGATGTGTGGTCTTTTAATCTTAAAAACATTTGCGTAATGTTTCAGATGAAATGGTTGTTTCTCAATGGAGTGAGAATGCTTACTATCAATATTTTTGTGGTGGACTTGAATTTATGCCCAAACAACCCTGCGACGCTTCTGAGTTAGTTCACTTCAGAAATCGTATAGGTGAGGAAGGTATGGAGTTAATATTAGCAGAGAGCATCCGTGTTAATACCGACCATGATGACGAAGATCGTTTTTGATACGGCTTTCATTGATTCTACCGTGCAGGAGAAGAATATAACCTATCCTACAGATGCGAAGTTGCATAAAAAGATAATCAAAAACGTTCTGAAGATAGTTCATGACAAGTGTCTTCCTCTACGACAGAGTTACACGCGTACTTTGAAAGGGATTTACCGTTCCCAACGTTTTCGTAATCATCCCAAGAATCGTAAGAAAGCTCTTAAGGCAGATAGGCAACTAAGGACCATAGCAGGAAGATTAGTAAGAGAATTAGAGCGTAATCTTGAGGGAAAGAAAGGATATGAGAAGATGTTTGAGCTATATTATAGAGTTCTTTCTCAGAATCGAAAGTCAAAGAACAAAGTATATTCTCTGCACGAACCAGATGTGGTTTGCCTGAGCAAAGGTAAGGAACATAAGCAATATGAGTTTGGTAATAAAGTATCTATTCTTCGCTCATGGTCAGGACTTATTTTGGGTGCATGTTCTTTTAGGAATGAATATGATGGGCATACTATCGAAAAGACGTTGGAACAAACCCAAAGGATGACAGGAAAGCAGGTTGATAAGTTAGCAGGAGATAGAGGGTATAGAGGTGTAAAGCAGATTGGGCAGACAAAGATACTCATTCCAGACACTCCTAAAGCTAAAGACAGCTACTACCAAAAGAGAAAGAAACACAAACTATTTTGTAAACGAGCAGGTATAGAGCCAACCATAGGACATCTTAAAGCAGACCACCGATTATCTCGCAACTTTTATAAAGGTGTGAAAGGAGATGCTATCAATGTCTTATTAGCTGCGGCAGCATATAACTTCAAAAGAGCTATGAGAGTTCTTTTGGACCTTATAAAAAGAATCAGCATAGAGCTTGTCAGTACAGGTTTTATGCTGAAATATAGTTTTCAAGGGATGACTAACTACTTCA
>BNJV01000560.1_pt1 | contig 48676 bp, 78 predicted proteins | sample 8540591 | NCBI WGS metagenome assembly BNJV01 (sample SAMD00202457, study PRJDB9452) | human saliva metagenome | host: Homo sapiens | reverse complement strand
GAAAATCCGTTATAAAATCTACTGGAAAATTTTGTTTTTAAAGCGCGTATATTGTGAGTTACCGTCACTAAAAAGTATAGCGAACGATGAAATATCAGAAATTAGAAAACCAAAACCAAACTGGAAATGGTTTATCTCATTCGCAAACATCGCGAAGGAGAAAAAATTACCGATTATGAAAAAGCTTAGAGAAAGCAAAGTTCAGAATTAATACGTCTCAGAATTATCCTGGAAAAATCGAGGTGGATTAAAAATCACTTTCTCTTGATTTACCTATTAAAGCAGAATCAGTATCCGTCCAAAGAAAGACGGAAACGCTAATGCAGAAAAGGCAAATCAACAGAAGATCTATTGATCTAGAATATGAGCTTGGCTTTCGCTGGTCTCAAATATTCTGCACGATGAAAATGACACTTTCTGAAAAACCATCACTTATATGATTGATGAACGTGAAAGCAAAGAGAAAGAAAACATTATATAGAAAGCATAATAATGACAGTTGAAAATTTGCTCAGTACACAGATGAGCAGGTCAGAAACCTTGGCTTTTGCACTATGCTAAATAGAGAAGATTTTGGAAACGCTTTAAAGCTTTCGCCTGGGTCGCAATCGGAATAATTTTGCAGCGTAAGGATCCTTTGTCGCCGTGAATCACTTCAAATTTGCACACTGCTGGACCACGCTTTTGATGAACGGTAACCATCCGGCACAATCGCTGAAATAATGCGGTGCATGTCTGTATCCGCACACCTTCTTGCAGAAATAAATCCAAATCCTTTTGCGTTAGTTAAAACCACCATTTTACTACACCACTTTCCATAGTACTTAGACGCTCGACTTCTGCCCTTCAATATACAAAATGGCTGGCATCTATGCCTCATCACTTTCCTCAAATTGGAAACATATTCAAACATTTTATGCAAATGCAACACGAAACTTTAAAGGTAATGACATTGATCACAAAATGTACTGCTTATTTATCATCAGTAGTCTCTTTCTCATCTTTGCAGTGTTCACGCATGCCACACCCCTGAATTGAATAAGCTTCACCTGCTACTAATTCCTTGTGCCATTAATCTCCTGAATTTATTTCGTACCTGCTTTGTTATGCGTTCGTTCGTAGGTTAAAATTAGTCAATATCCAACATTAGCTCTTCTCGTTAAATCGACCACAAAGAATTCCATCACGAAAAGCCTCCATCGTTCATCTAAACCAGCCCTTAATTTCTATATGGTAAAATAAATAGGATGCTCAAAAATAAGTGTATCTGCGTGTAAAAATAAACGCTGACAGCTGAAATATTCTGTTGAAAGCACGATTTTGATGTAAATCACCATGTTAGGTACTCACCTAAAATAGGATGAAAAATATGTTTCATGTGACGTCGCTAACTGATGTTTTCTGCCCGTTTGGGGAATTAAGCTCACTAATGAGATATCTTGTGGTTTTGATAACGCCCCACATGCAGGCATTTCCCACAATGTTTAGCCTTCATAATCCGTCACCCGCCTCTTGAGTGCCTTTATCTTCTTGCGCAAATTTATCGCAATCTATCTAATTGGATGAGGACAATCAACTGTCCTTCGCCTTGCAAATGAACCTCGCACAATCGCTAATAAGATAGCACCGTTTTCTGTCTCAAATAGTTGACTGACATTAAATTTGCTATTTCATTTCTTCAAAGGCAAATAAAGCAATCACACCTGATGTAGGGACGATCTAATCAGATGAATAGGAAAAACAGACTGCCCGGTTGATCGCGCAAGGTTTGCATCACAAAGACTATGTTTCATGTGTATCAAGTCAACTACGATGCAACCTCAGCACTGCCTGGTTTTTATTGACAGCGACAAGATGATTCATCTTGATATAAAATTTCTAACATTTATTGATTTTGTAATAAGTGCTTCTAATTCACGTAACGGTGTTAATAATTCCACTAAAAATCTTCTTCTGCTTCTTTAAATGCTTCCTCTAAATGAGCGCACCGCACTTTGTGAAGGTAAATCTGCGCTTTCAAGTAAAAGGCGAACATTCTTGGGATAAAATCCATTGCAACCCACTCTTCATGGCGACATGGCATCAACGCAAAAGGCTCTTAGCTTAAAAAGCTTCTTGTGCAGGAGGCGTGACTTGCCATAAATCAAGCTTTTTGCATAGCAAGCTGTAATTGTTGAAGATGAAGTTTTGTTTGATTACGCATAATTTTTCCTATTTATAAAACTAAGCGGCGTATTCTACGAGCATCAATTAACGCTGTAAAAGTGCGGTCAGTTTTAACGGTGAATAATAGAAAAGTCAGGATAGCGTTTATTTTCAATACTATCCTCTAAAACTCGTTCAACACTTGCGGTTCTTGGGCCGACTTTTAACCACAATTATAAAAATCCTCTAGTTGATCGTCATGTACCTTCGGCTACGATTTCCACGCTTCCATCAACACAATTTCTTACGGTGCCTAATACCAGTTTCTCTCTGCTTCTTTCCAAGTAAAATAACGAAATCCTACCCCTTGTACTCGACCATATACGACAAATCGTTTTTGCCATGATTTGCTCCTTTATTACAAAAACTTTTTGAAAAATTAACCACTTTTCCTATTCCCATTTTTAAAATTTAGCATAGCATCACAACCATCTAATTTCATTCAAAAATAAAAGAGTAATTATGAAATTATGTAAGTTTGCTTTTAGGTATTGTGCGCTTGCTGTGGTACGAGCAACTTAGCAGGAATGGTGACAGCATCATCAAACCTTGAGTTTCTTGACTATCAACGGCCAAAAAGCTAGCAAATCCATTCTAAAAGATCATTCAACGCTGAAGCAAACCGAGCACAACGTTGCGTGGTACGTTTAGAGCGAAATCGTTGGTACTGGTTCTAGCCAAGCGCTTTTTGAATCTAACCCAATTATTGTGACTTTCCAAAGTCCTGCTGATGATGTTGTGGTATCTGCAGAAAAAATTCGCTCCAAAGAAGATGGTGAAAAATTCAATGCTCAACCACAAATGCTATAAACGAAATCAGGTAATTTGATTGATGCTAAAATCGATACTCTAAAACAAGAAGGTTTATTCCCAGCGGCTATTGTGTAGCGATTTAGCTGGATATAATGCATCAAATGCGCCAGCAGCAGTTTCTGCTTTTAGCTGCTCCTGCAGTTGGAATGATCGCCGCAGCGTCAGGAAAAGCTGCGAAAGGCAAAGTTGTTGTACAAGGTGAAAACGTTGCTGAACAACAATTACAATACTGGTTCCAACAAGCCGATAAAGAAACTCAAACTCGTTTCTTAAACTGGGCGAAAAAACAAAAATAATCGTTTTTTAACCGCTCTTTTGATAAAGAAGTGAGCCTTCCCGCTTTTTATCATCAATTTTAGTCACACAATAAGCAAGGATATCAACATGAACCAATGGCTTAATGCATAATCGCTTCAATACCTATTTTTATTGCAGTGAATATCGCAGAGTTCGGTGTCTGGTTTTTGATATTTCCGCAATCCAGCGCCGTTAATTTTAGGGATTATTGCAGGCGGTTTTGGTGGATTTGAGATAATCGCCTCACTGGACGATTAAAAATATCTTTTACACATTAATTGCCTTTTTCTATTTCAACCTTCATCGTTCAGCTTAATATTGGTCAACCTATCCAATATGTATTGTTGATGACCATCATCACCTTTTTATTTACGATGGTTGGCGCTGTAGGTGAACGTTATCGTACTGCTTGCTTTTGGTACACTGGTGGTAGCCATTTATACCACCCTCGCTTATACACCGGATAATTCTGCAAGCTGGTTTATTAATCCTGTAATGATTTTATTGGGCACCTCTCTACAGTATTGTGACCATCATCGTTTACCTTTTTCCTAACCGTCCTGTCCAAGAAAGTGTCGCAAAAGCTTTTTGTGCCCTCGGTAATTATTTTAGATGCCAAATCAGAATTTTTTGATCCTGATGAAATTGATGAAATCGAGAAAAAACATCTTAATTTTGCGATGAAAAACACCAACGTGGTGGATGCCTCTAACCAAGCAAGAACAGCACTTTTCTATCGCATTCGTGGACAACATCGACATATCGCACGCAACGAATGATTCGCTATTATTTTTGCGGCGCAAGACATTCGACCGAACGTGCGAATTCCACATATTTTGATTATCGACAAATTGCAGAGCAACTCAAAAATACAGATTTAATTTTCCGTATTCAACGCTTGCTCGAATTACAAGCTCAAGCTTGTCATGATATTACTGCTTGTCTACGTCAAAATACGCCTTATCACTATAATATTCGCGTAGAAAAAGCATTAATGGGCTGAATTCAATCTCTTGAACTTTATAGCAAAGAACACGCTGAACAAAAACAATGTTTTTACTCGCCCTTCAAACGCTTATTGATAATCTGAAAGTATTAACTGGCAGCTACGTCAGCTTGAGCAAAGAAACCAGTGAAAATGATCGACGGTACAAATCCATACTGGAGCAAATTACAGGCCCTAAAATATTCTTCAGTTATTGGAAGTAATTTTACCTTCGAATCACCACTTTTCCGTCATGCTACGTTTGTCTATCGTGGTATTTTTATGTTGCTCCATTGTTGAATTTTTCCAATTTAATTTAGGGTGCTGGATTTTGCTTACAGCAGTATTTGTGTAATCAACCAAACTATTCAGCAACAAAAGTGCGAGTTACGTCAGCGTATTGTGAGGTACGATTTTAGGGGTGGTTATTGGCTCATTGCCTTACCTCAACCCTACATTAGAGATGAAACTTGGCTTAATGGTGGTGACCAGTACGCTCTTTTTCTTCTTCCGAAGTAATAATTACAGTTTCTCCACGTTCTTTATTACGCTGCAAGTGTTGATCAGCTTTGATGTGATGGGATTTGATACTCAGGCGGCGCTCTTTCCTCGCCTCATCGATACCGTATTAGGTTCAGCCATTGCATGGTTTGCGGTTTCTTATTTATGGCCGGATTGGAAATATCTGCAACTCGATAAAGTGAGCCGACAAGCGATTCAAAGTGATGCTGAATATTTATTGCACATCATCAGCCAACTACAATTTGGTAAAAGCGATGATTTGAAATACCGTATTGCACGCCGTAATGCTCATCAATATGCGGCAGCACTGAGCACAACGGTTTCCAATATGAATAATGAACCGAAGAAATATCAAGCCTATTTGCAGGAAGGTTTTGACTTGTTAGAAATGAATTATTCTCTGTTGAGTTATATTTCTGCTTTAGGGGCATATCGCTATAAAATGACGCAGTTACAGCAAACTACAGAATTTTTAGCAGACTTTTATCCTGTCGCGAAAAAGGTTTTATATACGCTGGAAAATATTGAAAAGCTTCGTCCTGAAATCTTTGCCAAATTACAAGGTAATATTGAGCAAAGCCTAAAAGAAATTCAGTTGGATGACAATCAAACTAAAGCAGATATGGCTTTTGCGTTACCATATCAGCAGCAATTTGATTTCTCAATTGTTGCCTCAGCTGTATCGCTATTTCCAACATAGTCAGAAAGAATCGATTACAAATAAAAACAAAGGAAAAACTGACCCGCACTAACCCAAATTTTTTATTGTTCTCAGTGCGATAAATAGAGATAATACGCCACTTATGTAAAATAAATTTAGACGCAATGACACATTACATTCTACTCATTATCAGCACCGCATTAATCAATAACTTTGTTTTGGTCAAATTCTTAGGACTTTGTCCATTTATGGGCGTGTCCAAAAAGATTGAAACGGCGATTGGTATGGGGCTTGCTACGACATTTGTATTAACTGTAGCATCACTGTGTTCTTATTTAATCGATAATTATATTTTAATGCCGCTAAACGCCACACTTCTTGCGCACATTAGTCTTCATTTTAGTGATTGCCGTTGTGGTTCAATTTACCGAAATGGTGATCAATAAAACAAGCCCATCACTCTATCGCTTATTAGGGATTTTCTTACCGCTGATTACCACAAACTGTGCCGTACTCGGTGTGGCATTATTAAACGTGAATTTGGCACACAATTTAACAGAATCTGTCATTTATGGTTTTGGTGCCTCTTTAGGTTTCGGTTTGGTTTTAGTTTTGTTGCAGCCTACGTGAACGTCTTGTTGCTGCAGATGTACCCATTACGTTTCGTGGCTCGTCTATTGCGTTAATTACGGCCGGTTTAATGTCTCTCGCCTTTATGGGCTTCGCACGGGTTAGTAAAAATGATTTATCTCTTAATGTTTATTACTGTGACAGTGATTTTTCTCGGCTTATTTTGGAATAACACTAAAAAATAATGTTTATCTTAATTTCAGTCACCGTTCTCGCTTTAATTTTTGGTGCGATTTTAGGCGTTGCTTCGATTAAATTAAAAGTCGAAGCTGATCCTATCGTTGAAAAAATTGATGTCATCTTACCACCAAAGCCAATGTGGGCAATGCGGCTATCACAACTGCAAGCCTTATGCCGAAAGCGATTGCCAATGGTGACGTTATCACAAAATGTGTGCCTGGTGGTCGCCCAACGGTAGTAAAAATTGCCGAAATCATGGGCGTTGATGTGCCCGCAATGGATGATGTGGCGGAACCAGAAGAAATGGTTGCCTTTATTGATGAAAATATGTGTATCGGCTGTACTAAATGTATTCAAGCCTGCCCTGTTGATGCGATTATTGGCACGAATAAGGCTATGCACACCATTATTGCCAGATCTCTGTACAGGCTGTGAACTTTGCGTAGCACCTTGTCCGACCAATTGTATTTCCATGATTAAAGTGAAAAAGATATTGATAATTGGAACTGGAAGTTTGATCCTAAATTAGTCATTCCGGTTGTAAATACCACAGAAATCGAGAAAAAATTAGTGGTTGGGGAGTCGAATCACATGGCTGATGTATTAACGAGATTTAAATCCGGCAAGATTTGGGATTTTAAAGGCGGTATTCATCCACCTGAAATGAAATCTCAATCAAACCAATCCCCAATTCAGCAATCAGAACTTGCTCATGATTTTTTTATGTGCCGATTAAAACAACATGCTGGCACTGCAGGAAATGTATTAGTTAAAGAAGGTGATTATGTCTCAAAAAGGCCAACCTTTAACACAGGTGATGGCTTAAGAATCTTGCCTGTTCATGCACCGACTTCTGGTACGGTAAAATTTATCGGAAAACACGTCGCACCGCATCCTTCTGGTTTAACCGAGGACATGATTCATATTCAAGCGGATGGCTTGGATAAATGGCGTGAGCAATTTCCACTTGAAGAATTCTTCACATTATCTGTCGAACAACTTATTGATCGCATTTATCAAGCAGGGCGTTGCCGGCTTAGGTGGTGCAGTATTCCCGACTGCCGCCAAAATCCAATCGGCTGAAAAGAAAGTTAAACTCTTAATTATTAACGGCGCAGAATGTGAACCCTATATTACCTGTGATGACCGCTTAATGCGTGATTACACCGATGAAATGATCGAAGGGATTCGCATCTTACGTTATATCCTACGCCCTGAAAAAGTGGTGATTGCGGTTGAAGACAATAAACCTGAAGCGATTCAGGCTATTCAACAATCACTACATGGTGCAAATGACATTGAATTGCGCGTTATTCCGACTAAATATCCATCCGGTGCAGCCAAACAGCTGATTTATTTACTTACCGGTATGGAAGTGCCAAGTGGCGGACGTTCTTATGATATTGGCGTATTAATGCATAATGTCGGCACGGCTTTTGCGATAAAAAGAGCGGTCATTAATGATGAGCCTTTAATTGAGCGTGTCGTCACGCTTACTGGTGATAAAATTTCCGAGAAAGGCAATTACTGGGTTCGCCTAGGCACACCGGTTGATCACTTATTGGCACAAGTTGGCTATCAATATGATGAACGCTTCCCTGTTTTTGCAGGCGGACCAATGATGGGATTGCAACTTTCTGATCTCAATGCGCCCGTCACTAAATTAATTAACTGTCTATTAGCACCTGATCATTTTGAATATGGTGAGACCGAACCGGAACAATCTTGTATCCGCTGCTCTGCTTGTTCTGACGCTTGCCCTGTTAATTTAATGCCGCAGCAACTTTATTGGTATGCTCGCAGTGAAGATCATCAAAAATCTGAAGAATACAGCTTAAAAGATTGTATTGAATGTGGCGTGTGTGCTTATGTTTGCCCTAGCCATATTCCGCTTATCCAATATTTCCGTCAGGAAAAAGCCAAAAATTTGGGAAATTAAAGAAAAAGCAAAAAAGCTGAAGAAGCTAAAATCCGTTTTGAAGCCAAACAAGCTCGTATGGAACGCGAAGAGAACAGAACGTAAAGCACGTTCTGACAACGTGCTGCAGAAAGCTCGCCGTGAAGAACTTGCAAAACAAAAAGGTGAAGACCCTGTTAAAAGCGGCATTAGAACGCTGAAAGCAAAACAAGCAGGTTCAGAAGCAAATAAAAGAAACAAAAACTATTGTATCTGAGAAAGGTGAAATCTTACCGGATAACCATGAACTCATGGAGCAACGTAAAGCTCGCCGTCTTGCTAAACAACAAGCACAAAGCAGATACAGGCACGGTGACAAATGCAACAACGTCACAAACTGAGCGAAAAAGATGCGAAGAAAAGCAGCTGTTGCTGCTAGCTCTGTGAGCAAAAGCAAAAAGCCGCTGCTCAAGGTGAAACTGCTGCGACAAATGCAACTGAAAGCGCGGTCGACGGATGAAAACCCAACCGCGCCGACCCGAAAAAGCCGCGGTAGCTGCAGCCAGTGCTAGAGCTAAAAGCCAAGAAAGCTGCCGCTCAAAGTGAAGCAGTTACGACACATGCAACTGAAAGCGCGGTCGAAAAAAACAGATGAAAAATCCAGCCGCGCTTGATCCTAGCCGCTATCGCAGCAGCCATAGCAAGAGCCAAAGCCAGAAAGCTGCTGCTCAAAGTGAAGCAGTTACAACAAAGTGAAACTGAAAGTGCGGTAGAAAAAAACAGATGAAAATCCAACCGCACTTGACCCGAAAAAGCAGCAGTAGCTGCAGCCATGCAAAGAGCTAAAGCCAGAAAGCTGCCGCTCAAAGTGAAAGCAGTTACAACAAATGAAACTGAAAGTGCGGTCGAAAAACGGATGAAAATCAACCGCACTAGATCCGAAAAGCCGCTATCGCAGCAGCCATAGCAAAAGAGCTAAAGCAGCGGCTGCTAGGCGGCCAAAAGAAACAGAATAACGCAGGAAAAGATTATGTTTAAGAAAATGGTGAGTTCGCCTCATACCCATTCAGGCAAATTAACCGCCCGTATTATGTTATGGGTGATTGCAGCCATGCTGCCTGCCCTGCTCACGCAGATTTATTATTTTTTGGAATGGGTGTTTTGGGTGCAATCCGCTTTGGCTATTTCTTTCGCATTAGTGCTTGAGTTTATTGTGACCAAATTGCGCAATAAGCCAAACCTGGTCTATATTTCAGATTTTAGTGTGGTGCTTACTGCCTTAATTTTAGCGATGGCGATTCCGCCTTATGCACCTTATTGGGTGATTTTAATTGGTACGCTTTCCGCAGTTATTCTAGGTAAGCATGTTTATGGTGGCTTGGGACAAAAACCCATTTAATCCAGCTATGGTGGGTTATGTGGGTGCTATTGATTTCTTTCCCATCTACAAATGACAAGTTGGATGCCGCCTATTTCATTATTAAATGAACCCCCAACATTTGCGGATTCTCTTTCTTTAATTTTCACAGGCTTAACCACTGACGGTTTTAGCTTAAGCCAACTTGTCCATTCCATTGATGGAATTACACAAGCGACGCCATTAGACAGCGCAAAGATCTTCTATAACTTACATCAAGGCGATGAAAGCGTATTCCATGATTTTGTAAAATTACCGATTTTATTACAAAACAGGGACTGAGCTTTGCTGAAGGTTGGTGGCAGGTCAATCTTGCCTTTTATGCTTGGTGGGATTGTATTAATTTTTAAAGAAAAATTCACTGGCAAATTCCCGTTTCAATGCTCGTGACCTTTGTGACCTTAGCAACAATCACTGCGATGTCAGGCCATCATCATTTAAGTATGATTAGCCAGCTCTTTAGCGGTGCCATGATGTTTGGTGCATTCTTTATTGCTACCGACCCTGTCACAGCTTCTATTACACCTCGTGGTAAGCTTGTATTTGGTACTTTGGTCGGACTATTGGTTTACCTCATTCGTTACTTTGAAACTACCCTGACGGCGTGGCATTTGCGATTTTATTAAGTAATATTTGTGTACCACTTATCGATCACTATACACGCCCTCGTGTAGCTGGCCACTTTTGCAAAGGGAGTAAATAATGGGTATTTTTAAAGTCACCTCCCGTTTTGGTTTTTATTAGGTTTCATCGCATTGCTTTGTACAGCAGTATCTGCGGGCATTTATATGCTAACAAAAGATAAAATAGATGAAGCCATGGCGGAACAACAAAAAGCGTTATTGCTCCAAGTCATCCCCTCAAAATTATTTTTAATAATAACTTGCGAAAGCGTGGAGACACCCGAGCAAGATAAACTCAAAGGTATTCAAAAAGTCTATTTTTGCGATCAAAGATCATGGGGCAACAGCCTATGCTTATGAAACGACAGCGCCAGATGGTTATTCAGGAATATTCGTTTATTAGTGGGGATTACACCAAAAGGTGAAGTTTAGGTGTGCGTGTCATCGAACATCATGAAACCCCAGGATTGGGCGATAAAATCGAACTTCGCATATCTAATTTGGATTTTAAGTTTACGAACCAAGTTATCGTGCCCGAAAGCCTAAAAGATTGGGCAGTCAAAAAGATGGCGGTAAATTTGATCAATTTTTCTGGCGCAACTATTACGCCGCGCGCGATTGTGAATCAAGTAAAACGTTCTGCTCTCGTCATGCTTGAAAAGTGAAGCATTACTCAACGAGATAGCAAAAATACGCGCAATAGGATGATTTATTATGACTGATTTAACCGAAAAACGATCGCGACTGATGAGCAAAGTGCGGTTGAAAATCAGAAGAAATAACGCAAACGCCTTCTGTTTGGAAAGAAATCTTTATTCAGGGCGTATGGAAAAACAACTCTACTCTTGTGCAATTATTGGGGCTCTGTCCGCTCTTAGCTGTTTCGAGTACGGCGACAAATACGCCTTAGGTTTAGGGCTTGCAACCATGTTGGTTTTTAACCTGCACCAATACAGTTGTTTCGCTTTTTCGTAAGCAAATTCCTCATGATATTCGCATTCAATTTATGTGATGATTATTGCTCACCACCGTAACCGTGGTGCAATTATTGATGAATGCTTATACTATACACTCTATCAAGCCCTCAGGATTTTTATTCCTTTTAATCGTGACCAATTGTATTGTGATTGGTCGTGCAAAGCTCTTGCCTCTAAAAATAGCGTGGCACATGCTGCCTGGGATGGTTTTTCGATGGGATTAGGCATGGCATTAAGTATCACTGTATTAGGTGCGTTACGTGAAATCTTAGGGTCAAAGGTACCTTTTTGAGGGCATTGAAAACTTATTTGGCCAAAGTGCGAAATTCCTTCATTACATGTTACCAAACGGATAGTAGCTTTTTACTCTTTATTCTTCCGCCAGGTGCATTTATTGGATTAGGCATCCTATTGGCGATTAAAAACCGAATTGATATGAAAAAATGAACCAAGCTAAACGAATTGAAATTCTCACTCGACTTCGGGAGCAAAACCCGCATCCCACCACGGAATTAGAGTATAATTCGCCTTTCGAATTACTCATCGCCGTGATCTTATCGGCCCAAGCCACCGATAAAGGTGTCAATAAAGCGACGGCAAAATTATTCCCTGTGGCAAATACACCACAAGCTATTTTAGATCTCGGCTTAGAGGGTTTAAAAGAATACATTAAAACCATCGGGCTTTATAATAGCAAAGCAGAAAATATCATTAAAACCTGCCGTGATTTAGTTGAAAAACACAACGGCGAAGTACCTGAAAGCCGTGAAGCCTTAGAAGCCCTTGCGGGTGTCGGCAGAAAAACAGCGAATGTGGTATTAAATACTGCTTTCGGCCACCCGACTATTACAGTGGATACTCATATTTTTCGCGTATGCAACCGCACGAATTTTGCCCCTGGTAAAGATGTGGTAAAAGTAGAAGAAAAACTGCTCAAAGTTGTGCCTAAAAGATTTAAAGTCGATGTGCATCACTGGCTTATTTTGCACGGGCGTTATACCTGTATTGCCCGTAAACCTCGTTGCGGGCTTGCTTAATTGAAGATCTCTGCGAATATAAAGAAAAACAGATTATTAAACGAATACAATTAAACAGGATATATTATGACAACAAACAATCAATCTCGCTAAACGTGGTCTAGCCGACTAACTTATGTGCTCACCGTTGCGGGAGCGACAGTCAGCTTTAGGGGCAACATGGCGCTTTCATATTTGAGTGGGTGAAAATGGCGGTGGTGCCTACGTACTTCTCTTTTGTATTGCGATGATTGTGATTGGTATCCCGATGATTTTTAGTGGAAAAACGTCATCGGTCGCCGTTTGCGTGTGAAATTCCATTGATGCCTTTGGTGATAAAAATCCAGATAAAAGGTAAAAACATCTCCAAATATTGGAAAATTATCGGTTACATGGGTCTTCTCGGTGCATTTTGGTATCATGGCCTATTATATGGTGCTTGGTGGTTGGGTGATGTCTTATATCATCAGCCTGATTAATAATACTCTTGATATCTCACACGCAATTACAAAAGAAGTGGCCAAAGATTTCTATGATTTACATCAGCAACAGCCCATGAAATCATGCTTTACACCTTCCTGTTCGTGGCGGTGAATTACATTATTTTAGCGAAAGGTATCATCGGCGGGATTGAACGTTCCGTTAAATATCAATGCCATTACTCTTTATTTTTCCTAATTGGTATGGTGATTCGTAACCTCACCTTACCTGGCGCAATGGAAGGTGTGACGTTCTACTAAAAACCTGATTTCAGCAAAAATCACACCTAAATTATTCATCTTCGTATTAGGGCAAGTGTTCTTCGCATTAAGCCTTGGTTTCGGTGTATTGATTACTCTCTCAAGCTATTTTAAATAAAGAAGAAAACCTTATTCACACAGCCGTTATTACAGGCTTCACAAATACTATTATCGCTGTGTTATGTGGTTTTATGATCTTCCCATCATTATTCACATTCGGCATTGAACCTAACGCCGGGCCAACCTTGGTTTTCCAAAGTTTACCAATTGTATTCTCACATTTATGGGCGGGTAAATTCTTTGCTATCGTGTTCTTCGGCTTATTGCTTATTGCGGCATTAACCACATCAATTACGATTTATGAAGTCATCATCACCGCATTACAAGAAAAACTCAGAATGCGCCGTGGTAAAGCGATTTTTGTTACCTTAATGGGGATTTTCTTATTAGGTAACGTGCCCTCTATTCTAGGTGATAACCTTTGGAAAGATTTCACCATTTTCGGTAAAAGCATTTTTTTGATGCCTTCGATTTCGTCAGCGGCAATATTCTCTTTATGTTGACCGCACTTGGTTGTGCCATTTTCGTTGGTTTCGTGTTAAAAGACGATGCGAAAAAGAACTATCACCGACACCAAATTCGCTCTTCACCACAATTTGGTTTAACTATATTAAATTTGTGGTACCTGTAATTATTTTGGTAATTTTTATCAGTAATATTTAATAAAAAACCGAGCTATTTAGCTCGGTTTCTTTTTTATCTATCCTCTATTTTGCTTCAACGAGTTTTTTCTCTTCAAGTTCTTCCCAACGAAGGAAAGCCGTTTCAAGTTCAGCTTCGGTGTCTGATAATTCCTTAAGCTTAGCATCTGTTACATCATGGGCTTGTTGGAAAAAGTGAGAATCACCAATTTCAGCTTGAAGTGCGGTAATTTTCTCTTCCAATTCTTCCAACAATTGCGGTAGCTGTTCTAACTCACGTTGTTCTTTGTAAGAAAGTTTAACGGATTTTGGCTTTTGAGAAACAGCGTCATTTTTGACCGCACTTTCCTGTGCTTTTGGTGCTTCTTTTTTGGATTTTTGAGTCTCTTGCTCTGCTTTCATCGCAAAGTAATTGGCTTGTTGTCCTTTCGCATCAAAGAAGCCGCCCACGTATTTATTCAATACACCATCGCCTTCAAAGAAATAACACTCCGTTGCGACGTTATCAATAAACTGACGATCATGGCTGACAATCAATAAGGTGCCTTGATAATCCGTGAGAATTTCCTCTAATAATTCTAAGGTTTCTACATCCAAGTCATTGGTTGGTTCATCGAGAATCAATAGATTATTAGGTTTCAGTAATAATTTAGCCAATAACAAACGGTTACGTTCACCACCTGAAAGCGCTTTTACAGGTGTCATAGCTCGTTTGGGTGGAAATAAGAAATCCTGCAAATAGCCCAAGACATGACGTTTTATGCCATTGACTTCAATATCCTGCTTGCCATCGGCAACGTTATCCATCACCGTTTTTCCGGATCAAGATCAGCTCTATATTGATCAAAAATAAGCGATATCTAATTTTGTACCACAATGAATGCTGCCACTAGTTGGCTTGATTTCACCTAATAAAAGTTTAATAAACGTGGTCTTTCCGCAGCCATTTGGGCCAACCAATGCAATTTTATCGCCACGTAAAATGGTCGTGCTGAAATCTTTGAGCAGCTGTTTGCCTTCAATCTCATAGCTCACATTTTCCATTTCAAATACGATTTTGCCAGAACGACTTGAGTTATCTAATTGTAACTTAGCGGTGCCCATCACTTCACGACGTTGGCGACGTTCTTCACATAGCTTTTAAAGCGCGCACGGCCTTCATTACGCGTACGGCGCGCTTTAATCCCTTGACGAATCCAAACCTCTTCTTGTGCTAAACGCTTATCAAAAAGCTCATTCTGCAATGCTTCGACACGTAAGCTTTCCTCTTTAGCGGTGAGGTATAAATCGTAGTTACCTGGATAAGACACTAATTTCCCGCGATCTAAATCGACAATACGGGTCGCCATTTTGCGGATAAAAGAACGGTCGTGGGAAATAAACACAATGCTTCGGTAAATTCTAATAAGAAGTTTTCTAACCATTCGATTGCATCCACATCCAAGTGGTTAGTCGGCTCATCTAATAACAAGACATCAGGGATTACACACAACGCACGAGCAAGGGCGGCTTTACGCAACCAACCACCCGATAAATCGGCTAATTTAGTATCAGGATTTAACTCGAGCTTTTGCAGAACTTCATTGATTTTATTTTTCAAATTGCCAGCCGTTGGCATGCTCTAATTTTGCTTGCACTTGTGCCAGCTGGTTAAGATTTGTTCGCTGTAATTTTTGTGTCAACTCTTGTGAAATATGGTGATATTCCTTTTAATAAATCCGCTAAATGCTCAATGCCTTCTGCTACATAATCAAATACATTCCCTTCAGCATGGCGAGGCGGGTCTTGTTCTAAACGTGAAACCACTAAATCTTTTTCATACTGCACTTTGCCGTCATCCATCGTGACTTGCTGTGCAATAATTTTTAATAAAGTCGATTTACCTGCACCATTACGCCCCACGCAAACACACGCGCTCATTGGGTTCAATATGAAGTTCAGCGTGATCAAGTAACGGATGATCACTAAAAGAAAGATAAGCGTTAGTTAAACTAATTAATGCCACAAAATTGTCCTATAAATTCAAAATATCAATAAAAATAACCGCACTTTAGAGCTGGTGATAAACCTTTAAGGCATGGGCATCTGACTATGCCCGCGATATAATCACAAATAATACGTTTTTTGCCCTGTTCTGGTGCATTTTTCCAACGATTAGCGGTATTCGTTGGCAATAAACGTTCGGGTCAGATTCAAAAATCTGGAACATTTCCGTGAGAATGCGTTGTCCTTTATATTCAATACGTTGCGTTTTCGACATGATGAATCACGTATTTCCACAAAACTTTTTAAACACATTTAATGCCGCAATCACATCTTGCGGTAGTTCTGCGTTATAACGTAACAAAGGTTCATCAAAATTGCCGGTGACTTTCCAACGTACATGAGTAATAAAGAAATTCACTAATGCACCAATGGCATTTTTACGCTCAAAATGATGATTAGAGAACAATCGTTGGCTAACTGTCTCTATATTTTTTGCCAACCAATCTGAAGGAATTGTTTTAAGTTCAGCCAATGCTTCTTGCCACTGATGTTGATTTACTACACCAGTCACAATCGCATCTTCTAAATCATGTACCCCATACGCAATATCATCCGCCAATTCCATAATGCTGCAATCTAATGATTTAAATTGTGTTTTTAAAAACTCAGCAGGATTTGACCGCACTTTTTGAAATGAACCAAACAAAGTGCGGTCATTTTCAGAAAGGTTTTGCAACAACCAAGTAAACATTGTGACGTCATCACGAAATAAACCTTTTCCAGGCTTCCAATCGCTAATTTTGACATAACGCAGATCAGCGTTTTCAGCATGCGGCAACTGAGCATATTGCGGTGAAGACAGGTCTAAAATATTCGGATATTTCACCACACCTAAAATGGCACGACGCGTTAAATTCATCCCAGCAGTTTCAGTATAAGGCTCGAGTTTAGTAATAATACGAAATGTCTGCGCATTGCCTTCAAAGCCGCCATGATTACGCATCATATAATTGAGCGCTACTTCCCCACCATGACCAAACGGCGGATGACCAATATCATGCGCAAAGCACAAACTTTCAATTAAATCATTGCTTGGTAATAAAGGCTTGAGTTGTTTCTGTAATTCACTTTTTTCGATATGAAGCTGGTCTGAAATAGCAACATAACTTTCCGCAAATTTTAATTGGGAAACAAGGCTGCTACCGATTTGTGCCACTTCTAGAGAATGAGTTAGGCGCGTGCGATAAAAATCATTTTCGCCCACCGCGTGAATCTGTGTTTTTGCTTGTAAACAACGGAAAGCGGCGGAATGTAAAATCCGCCCGCGATCACGACGAAATGGCGGTCGGTGATCTTTTTCGCGAGGCGGATCAGAAAGGAAACGTTCAGTCCAAAAATCAGCTAATTGGGTTCTCATAAAAATAGACGAATAACATGGAATACTAAGGGGGCTAAAATTGAGCTCATAATACCGCAAAGTACCAAAGAAATCGAACTATAACTCCCCGCTTTCGGATCAGCTTCCATACAGCTTACTGTGCCGAGTGCGTGAGAAACTGCACCAACAGATAACCCCACCGCTTCTTGTTGTTTGATACCGAGTTTTTTCAAGATGAGATAACCAAAAACCGAACCTTGTAAACCTGCAACAATCACGCCTACGGCTGTAACGGCTGGAATACCGCCTAAATGAAGACACTTCCATCGCAATTGGCGTGGTAATTGATTTTGGCAATACGGTCGCGACCATTTCAGGGCTTGCCCCTAAAATAATCGCAAAAATGGCACCGGTAAACATGGAAAACAGAGAAGCCAATGTCACCACAGAAAGAATAATTTTCCACTGTTTCGCAATTTGACGAAGTTGTTCATACAACGGTAGCGCCAGTGCAACAATACTCACGCCTAATAAATTATTAATCGAGTGCATTACCCGCCATGTAATCATCATAGGGAATATCGCCAACTACTAAAAATCAGCACAAATTGATACTGAGCACGAACGTATTGAAAATCATGGATTTCCAACGTTTACTGATTTGTAATGCGAGCCAAAATCAAAAAAATCGTTAAAATGGTATAAAGATAAATTGCATACTGCATAATAAAACCTTAGTCAGCTTGAAGATTGCGTCTTTCTAATACTTTTTACGCTTATGGGTAAAAGTTGTTTACTAAAATAAATAGTTTCCTATAAATGCAATAACTAAAAGTGTCAGAACGGTACTGAGAATATTTGGAATAAGTAAAACTTTCCACTGGGCCACGAGTAAATCATAATATTTGATAATCCCCACGCTCACAGGGCACAAAAAGGACCGCCATATAGCGGATCAGTAAGCTCGAACCGAAATAAATCCACTCAAGTGAATTACATGAGTCGTTAAACCTAAAAAAGTAATAACAAGCCCCCAAATGCTGCTGGAATCCCCACTGGGATATAGTGAGAAATCAAATTGCCGAGTAGTAACATAATGTATAAAATGATGAGCGAACGAGCGGAGTTGAACGCCTTTTGGAGTAACATGTTTCCTCTATCAACTTTTTAATAATAATTAAAATTTATTTTACGCTTTTTGTTAAAATTACCCATTCATTTTAGCTAAATTTTTGATATGCAGATCAAAAGAAATTCAAATGATTAAAAATTCTTCTTATTTTTAACCATAATTTTTAACCGCACTTTGGACGCAATTTTTCAATCTCAGCGAACGCCAAGTAGAATGCTGGGTGGTAGGCGTAAGTGATGGCGACACCTGACTTGCCTCTTACCCACTAAAAAGCAATTCAAAGTGCGATTACAAGAAATTGATGCTCAGAAAAAGGCCAAGCATTTGGAAGAAAGCCAAACAATATCTTTCACAACTAGTTTTCAAACAAAATGATGACGTTGTCAATTTCGGGTTATGATCGCTACCAACGTATTTTTGGCAACGGTTTTATCTACTAAAAGAACAAAAACATCAACTTAGAAATGGTGAAAAACGGCATGGCTGGGTTTTATCACGCAATATGCTAAAAATCCAATCTACTTCCAGGCACAAGATTTTTGCCCAACAACAAAAATCGGCTTATGGCGAGATCAACCCTGTTGCCCCTTATGAATGGCGTAAACAGAAAAAAATACTCAAACACGGAGATAACCATGGCTTTTGATTATCAATCATTTAAAAATGAATTCCCTTATTTTACATCGCCAAATGCCGTGGTTTATTTGGATAATGCAGCGACGGCATTAAAACCTCAAGCACTCATTGATGCAACGACTACTTTTTGATCAATCGGCGGGCTCCGTACATCGTAGTCAGTACGCAGCAGCACAAACAGCCCAATATGAAAATGCTCATCACTTAGTTAAAATCTTAATTAATGTAGAGATGAAAAAAAGCGGTGATTTGGACTTCTGGAACGACTCATAGCATTAATTTGGTTTGCTAATGGTTTACTCCCCTCTTTGCATGCGGATGATGAGATTTTTAATTAGCCAAAGCGGATCATCATGCTAATTATGTTGCGGCATGAAACAGCGAAAAAATGTGGGGCAAAAATTCAGTTTTGCCTATTTTTGGATAATTGGCTAATTGATGAAAAATTTCTGTAATTGCAGCCTTAAATGAGAAAAACCAAATTAGTCGCGCTCAATTTTTGTTTCCAACGTAACGGGAACGGAACAACATATCCAACATTTAATTCAACTAATCCGCCAACATAGCAATGCGCTAGTTTTGAGTCGATGCTGCTCAGGCTGTTAGTCATATACAAATTGATTTGCAGGCATTAGATGCGGATTTTATCGCCTTTTTCGGCACACAAAATTTATGGACCAAACGGCATTGGCGTATAAGCGGAAAATTGAGCTCGCTTTCCCTACTACAACCACTTTTTATGGTGGAAAAAAATGATTGAGCGCGTATCCCATGAATGTATTACCATTTGCCGGTTGCCTTATCGATTGAGAAACCGGCACACCAAATATTGCGGGCGTGATTGGCTTTGGTGCGGTGTTAGATTGGCTCAAAAATGGGATTTTCAAGCAGCCGAGACTCATGCCGTTGAGCTTGCCGAACAAAGTAAAGTGCGGTTAAAAACTATCCGAGTGTCGTTTGTTTAATTCACCGCAACCAAGTTCTGTTGTATGTTTTGTTTTTGATGGGATTGCAGCTTCAGATCTTGCTACTCTATTAAGTGAACAAAAATTGCGTTGCGTGTTGGCGAACATTGCGCTCAACCTTACTCAGCCCGCCTTGGTGAGCGTACTACATTAAGACTTTCTTTTGCGCCCTTACAATAGTCCGCAAGATGTGGATGCTTTTTGCGGCATTAGATAAATCCTTAGAGTTGATTAGCATGCTAGAAAACATTAAACAGGCAAAAATTGGGAAGATCGTTACCGTTTCATTATTCAAGCGGAAACATCTTCATCAACCTTCTCTCAGATGAATTGGCTCAAATGCGATCAATTCAAGGCTGCGAAGCAGGGCTTTGGTTTAAGACCATTCCACAAAAATGACGGCACGTTTCAATTTCAAGCTTACAGCGAAGCACGCATTATGAATGGTTTGTTATGGTTTATTGTTGCAAAATATCAATGGCCAAACCCGCAACCAATTACAACAATTTAATATTCGTCAATTTTTTGATGAGCTTGGTATTGCTTCTCGCTTAAGTGAAACCCTTAAACAGTTTTAAAACAAATTGAAGAAATCTTGCACAATCTGTAATTATGTATCTGATCGAACCCTTTTAAATTGAGCCGCCTTAGAAAACGACAGTAGCTAACAAAACCGTTTGCTCAATGCAGTCATCGACCAATGGCGTTATAACGGACAAATTATCGGCCGTGAAATCCCGCTTTATTTAACGGAAGAAGATGGCGAACAAGGCTTTGCGATGCGCGTTATTTGCCCTGAGCAAGATAGCCTTTTACCCAAAAACAATAATCAATCTGTGAATCAAGCGATGGAACATGCTGAAAAGAGCGGTCTAAATTTTCAGGTTTTCAAATTATTGCCGATGATTTAAATGCGGACAGCACCGCAGAATGTAGCCAACCAGCATGGCAAATGCTCTACACCACACATTTGCAATCCTGCTCGCCATTGCATAGCGGAGGTGATTTTTCTCCAATTCCGCTCTATAAACAACTAAAAAATCAACCGCACTTAAGCCAAGATTTGATTAAATGGCAGGAGAATTGGCAGGCTTGCGATCAGCTGCAAATGAATGGTTCGGTTTTAGAAAAGAAGCGCTAAATGAAATCGCCGAGGTTAATAGCACGCTTACTAAACATGGACGCTACCTTGCTGCTGAAATTGAAAAAGAAAGCGGCATACCGACCTATTATTATTTATACCGTGTCGAGGCCATTCTTTAGAATCTGAACAACAACGCAGTTGCCCGCAATAGTGGTGGTAATTGGGCATTAGAAACGCCACTATTTGATGTGATTTACTTTAAATGCGACCAATGTCGATTAGTCTCGAATGTGTCGTGGAATTTTTTATAACGCTTTCGCCATTTAGGAAAACAAATGAACTATCAAGATAAAAGTCTTCAATCTTTAAAACTCGGTCAAGCAACAGAATATGCGGCAAATTGTGACCGCCCTTTGTCGCAACCTGGCCTCGCAAACTCAATCGTGATGGCTTAGGCATTACCGGACAACAGCCTTTTACCCAAGGGCTGATATTTGGACAGCCTAGAAATTTCTTGGTTAAAGTCAAAAGGTTTGCCACAAGTGGCTATTGCCGATGTGAAATTGATTATCGCAGTGAGTTTAATTGAATCGAAAAGCTTTAAACTCTATTTAAACAGCTTTAACCAAAGTCAATTTGCTGATTTTGCTAGCGTAGAACGTACTATGCGTGAAGACCTAAGCGCTTGTGCTCAAGGCGAGGTCAAAGTACGTTTACATCCATTATCCCACTATCAAGGACAAAGTATTGATATGTTACACGGGCGATTGCATTGACGAACAGGATATTGAAAGTCACAGCTACGAATTTGATGCGAGACATCGCAAAATTTGACGTTCGATAACGTGGTGGAAGAAACCTTAGTAAGCCATTTATTGAAATCTAACTGTCTTATCACGAGTCAGCCAGATTGGGGAACCGTGCAAATTCATTATGTGGGCAAACAAATCGATCGCGAAAAACTTCTCCGCTACATTGTGTCTTTCCGTCAACATAATGAGTTTCACGAGCAATGTGTTGAGCGTATTTTCTGTGACTTGATGCATTACGCCAAACCAGAAAAACTCACCGTCTATGCGCGTTATACGCGCCGTGGTGAATTGGATGTAATCCATTCCGTTCTAACTTTGAGGAAATTCCGCAAAATTTACGCTTAGCAAGACAATAAATCACAAAACAAAAGTGCGGTGAAAATCAACCGCACTTTTATTTTTATATGTCGTAAATCATGAGCTTGTTGTAATAACTGACGACTTTCCTGCAAGAATTGATCGGAATATTCTCCCAAACCATTCTCTCACTTGATGGAAAGCATCAATAAACCCTTGCGATCGCTTTTTCAAGTGTAACGCTTCTTCATACGTTTTGCTTCAAGCTTTCAATCACGTCTAAATTTTCAGGCTTATCCATAATAATATCCGCATAAAGTGCCGCATCTTGGGCAAATAGACGACCAATCATGGCTAATTCCAAACGATACGTCGGGGAAGATAGCGCCAACAAGTTGCTTAAATTGACAGGTTGTTTAGAAAGATGCAGACCATTCGCGAAAGGTAGAAAAGTGACGTAATGCTTGAATGTACGTCATATTGTGATCATGCTCTACGGCATCAATTTGATAAATTTTTGCACCCCAGATTTGAATTTGCTCTAACAACCATTCATAACGCTCACTAAAGCGCCCATCACAACGCACAACCACTTGTTTTTGCCATACTTGCAATATCAGGACCAAACATTGGATGCAGCCCAACCACTGCCCCTTTATGCACATCTAACATTTTAGCTAATGGAGCTCGTTTCACGGAGGTGGGATCCGCCAGTAGCATATTTTCCGTCAAATAGGGTTTTAAACGTTCTATTGTTTCTAACGTAGCGATCAATCGGCACTGAAACAATGGCGACATCTGCATTCGTTAAAAATGCGTTCTGCCACATCCCAATCATCTCGGTCTAAAATAGAAATAGGATAACCAGAGGCACGCAAATAGCGCGCAAATAACTGCCCCATTTTCCGTAACCGCCGACAATAACAATTTTTGTTAATGGCTGGATTCAGGGTTTTTAAAACCGAAATTGGTTTTCATTGGAATAAGATTCACGCATGAAACGACGTAGCATCTTCAATAAGCTGTGGAGAAATTCCTGCTTTAGCCGCTTCTTCTCGGCGAGCTTGCAACATGGCTAATTCACGATCTGGTGCATAAATCGAGCAAACCTTTTTCGTGCTTTACTTCGCCCTACTTAGCTCACCAATTCGAGACGTTTAGCAAAAAGTTGAATCAGTTCGCGATCGAGTGCATCAATTTTCTGACGTAAATGGTTAAGAGCATCCATAATTCACCTGTAATATCTTATTTACATAGATTGCAATTAAAAGGTTACAGGTGAGATTACTGGAATTAAAAAAGAAAGGCAAATAGTTAGAGAGATTGCGTAATCAAGCGCTGCGGACGAATCACATTGTTATCATCTACAAGAGCTACGCCTAAAAAGATATTTTTGTCAGAAAACAATCGCACTTGGCCATATAATTTTTGCTTCATTAGCAAATTTGACTCGTTGTCCAAAGCCGATACCTTTACTTTGCTCGGCATTTAGCTGTAATGCGGGTAATTTACTGACCGCTGTATCTGTCGGTAAAAGATGTTGATCAAGTTGTGCAAGATCACCTTGCTCTGCAAGCGCCTGCAAAGCATCCCATGTCATCATCTTTTCTGTTGGATAATCCGCAACAGCAGTTCGACGTAACACTGTCACATGAGGCACCACAACCTAACACTTCACCTAAATCATCCACTAATGTACGGATATAGGTTCCTTTCGAACAATGCACTTCTAAGGTTAGAAAAGGTGCTTGATACTCGATAAAGTTTAGCTCAAAAATCGTGATAGGACGTGCTTCACGTTCTACTGTAATGCCTGCGCGAGCATACTCATACAACGGTTTCCCATTGTGCTTTAATGCAGAAAACATGGTCGGCACTTGCAAAAATATCACCACGGAATTGTTCAAGTGCGGTCAAAATTTGTGATATTTCACATTAACAGGGACGCTTTTCGACCACTTGTCCTTCAGCATCAGAGGTATCCGTGCGTTCACCTAATTTTGCTGTAACCACATAACGTTTATCTGCATCTAACAAAAACTGTGAAAACTTTGTGGCTTCACCTAAACAAATAGGCAGCATACCGGTTGCTAATGGATCAAGCGCACCGGTATGCCCTGCTATTCGCTTGGAATACGCGTTTCACTTTTTTGCATAATGTCATTCGATGACATGCCTTGTAGGCTTATCTAATAAAAATACACCATCAATATCACGCCCACGCTTGCGAGGTCTCGACATAGTCATTTTTCCTCAACGTGTTTTTCGTCTTCACGTACTACATTTGTTACTAAATTAGAACATACGCATCCCTTCAACCAGGAGTTGATCGTAGAAGAGCGAATTTCTGGCACAATGCGTAAACGCATTGCTTTACCCACTAATGAACGAATATAAGGTGCTGCTTTTTCTAACCCTTTTCATGCCTTGTGCAATCGCCACCTCATCGCGATCAAACAAAAATGCGACAAACACTTTTGCATAAGCTAAATCGCTTGATACTTCCACATCGACACGGTTACCATGCCAATACGGGGATCTTTTACTTCCCGTTGTAAAATGATGGCGATTTCTTTTTGTAATTCTTGTGCAACACGATCGCTGCGTTTAAATTCTCTTACCATAATATTTCTCTTACTAAGTAAGTGTTACCTACATTGATTAGTTTACAAATTATTTCTCTGATTTGGTTTTTATTTCGGCGAAGGATAAAACCGCTCCCCACGCCAATGAGTACGGCGATAACATTCATTATGACATCCATCACTACAACAACTAGACTCCAGTCTGCTCCACGTTCTTCATAAGATAACTGGGCATGATAAATGCTTGCAATCCAAAAGCAAAGTTTTACCGCGATTGGGATAATTAAAAATTTCCATTTCTTCTGCCCAAACCCATAAGCAACCAAAATAGCATTGATAGCCGCCCAACCAAACATTGATTCCATTTTTAGCTCCAATGACAAAAGCGGTCAAAAATACGTTGAATTTTGACCGCTCTTTTTATCGATTAGATTGAACGTTTGATTTCAACGACTTCAAACACCTCGATTTGGTCGCCGACTTTTACGTCATTGTAGTTTTTAACGCCGATACCACATTCCATACCATTACGAACTTCAGCAACGTCATCTTTGAAACGACGGAGAGATTCCAATTCACCTTCAAAGATTACCACATTATCACGTAATACACGGATTGGGTTATTACGTTTTACTACACCTTCGGTCACCATACAACCTGCGATTGCACCAAATTTCGGATGTTTGAACACATCACGCACTTCAGCTAAACCAATGATTTCTTGTTTGAATTCAGGTTGTAACATACCGCTCATCGCAGCTTTCACATCATTTAAGAGCTCATAAATGATAGAATAATAACGAAGGTCAATATTTTTCTGCTTCGATAATACGGCGAGCAGAAGCGTCCGCACGTACGTTAAAGCCGACAATAATCGCATTAGAAGCTGCCGCTAAGGTTGCATCAGTTTCAGAAATACCACCTACACCAGAGCCCACTACTTTCACTTTCACTTCATCAGTAGAAAGATCTTGTAACGATTGAATAATCGCTTCCACAGAACCTTGTACGTCTGCTTTCACAATGATATTCAGTTCAGCCACATCACCTTCAGTCATATTACTAAACATATTTTCAAGTTTAGCTTTTTGCTGACGAGCAAGTTTCACTTCACGGAACTTACCTTGACGGTGTAATGCTACTTCACGTGCTTTTTTCTCATCACGCACTACGGTTGCTTCATCACCCGCTGCTGGTACACCTGAGAGACCTAACACCTCAACAGGAATAGATGGACCAGCTTCATCGATTTCTTTACCGTTTTCATCGCGCATTGCACGAACACGGCCATATTCAAAACCACAAAGTACGATATCACCTTTACGTAATGTACCAGATTGAACAAGAATGGTTGCAACTGGACCACGACCTTTATCAAGGTAAGATTCAATCACAACACCGCTTGCCATACCGTCTTTTACAGCCGTTAATTCAAGTACTTCTGATTGAAGTAAGATAGCATCTAATAAATCATCGATACCCATACCTTTCTTCGCGAAACAGGCACGAATTGTACATCACCACCAAATTTCTCAGAAATCACTTCGTGTTGAAGTAATTCTTGCTCTACGCGATCTGGGTTTGCTTCTGGTTTATCAATTTTGTTCACCGCAACTACTAAAGGCGCACCCGCTGCTTTCGCGTGTTGAATCGCTTCAATGGTTTTGAGGCATCACTCCATCATCTGCTGCAACCACAAGTACGACAATATCCGTTGCTTTTGCACCACGTGCACGCATTGAGGTAAATGCAGCGTGTCCTGGGGTATCTAAGAAGGTAATCATTTTACCGTCGTCCATTTCTACGTGGTACGCACCAATGTGCTGAGTAATACCACCTGCCTCACCTGCTGCAACTTTCGCTTTACGAATGTAGTCAAGCAATGAGGTTTTACCATGGTCAACGTGACCCATAATGGTCACAACCGGTGCACGAGTTACTTTTTCAGCATTAACATCGCGATCGCCTAATACTTCTTCTTCAAGTTCATTTTCATTGCGAAGAATCACTTTGTGACCTAATTCTTCAGCCACTAATTGCGCTGTTTCTTGGTCAAGCACTTGGTTAATGGTCACCATTTCGCCCATTTTCATCATTGCTTTGATGATTTCAGTCGCTTTGGTTGCCATTTTATTCGCTAATTCTGCAACGGTAATGGTTTCACCAATAACAACATCCTGTTTCACAACCTGAACAGGTTTTGTGAAAGCTTGCTGTAATGCGGCACCTTTCTTACCATTTTTACCTTTACCGAATTTACCGTCTTTTTGATTTTTGCAGTTAGATTCGCGCTCATTTTAGTGCCTTTCACGTCATCGCGTTCTTTTTTCGCTTTAGCCACTTTATTTTTGCCACAGCCGCGATTTTTCGTTACGACGTTCTTCTTCATCTTCTGCTTCTAAAGCATAACGAGAGCTTAAATTATAATCGGTATAATCTTCTGATGCGTCTGTCATGTCTTGACGTATCAGCTTCAGCATAACGTTTAGCTTCCTCTGCAGCTTTTACGCGCTTGCTCTTCTGCTTTTTGGCGAGCAAGTTCTTCCGCTTTACGACGAAGTTCAGCTTCTTCCGCTTTACGTTTTTCTTTTTCAGGATCAACAGATTTAGGGTTTATTTTCAACCGAATTTTGTGCTGGGTTCGCAGCTTTTTCCGCTTCAGCCTTAGCTTTTTCCGCTTCAGCCTTAGCTTTTTCGGCAGCTAAACGCGCTTTTTCTTCAGCCGCTTTCTTTGCAGCCGCTTCAGCTTCTTGCTGTGCCTTTAATTTTGCTGCTTCTTCCGCTTTTTAGCGGCATCTGTTGGTACAGTACGTTTTTACGTACTTCAACTGTACCGCTTTTTGGTTTACCGCCAGCAGTAGCACTGCTTACAGTTGTTTTTGTTCTGCGTTGAATACTTAGTTTTTTTCGGGTGCATTTGCATCCGCATTTTTACATCTTCAGTCATCATTAAACTCCTTACTCTTCGCTAAACCAGCAAATATTACGAGCAGCCATAATGAAATCAGCGGCTTGCTCTGCGGTTAATTCTTCGATATCAGCTAAATCATCTACACCTTGCTCCGCAAGTTCTTCAAAAGTGTCGTAATTTGTTTTTCAGCTAATTTAAAAAGCAATGTGACGATTCATACCTTCAAGATTTAATAAAGCGATCTTCGATATTCGCTTTTTCAAGGCTTCTTCTTCTGCTGCAGCAGCTGCGGTAATTGCATCTTTTGACGACCTTGTAACTCTTCGATAAGATCTTCATCTTCTAAACCATCAATTGCAGCCAGCTCACTCCACAGGGAACATAGCTACTTCTTCTAAAGAAGTAAAAGCCTTCATCTACTAAGATTTGAGCAAACTCTTCATCAAGACCTAATTTATCCATGAATAAATTTAATACTTTGGTATCTTCAGCTTGATGTTTTTCATTTAATTGTTCGGTAGTCATTACGTTTAATGTCCAACCGGTTAATTGTGTGGCTAAACGTACATTCTGACCGTTACGACCAATTGCTTGTGCTAAGTTGTCAGCATTAACGGCAATATCCATTGAGTGGTTATCTTCATCCACGATGATTGAAGTCACATCAGCTGGTGCCATTGCATTGATCACATATTGTGCCGGATTATCATCCCAAAGTACGATATCCACACGTTCACCACCTAATTCATTGGTAATCGCTTGAACGCGCACCACGCATACCCACACATGCACCAACTGGGTCGATACGTTTTGTCATTTGATTTCACCGCAATTTTCGCACGAGAACCTGGATCACGAGCTGCACCACGGATTTCAAGCATTTCTTCGCCGATTTCAGGTACTTCAATACGGAATAACTCGATTAACATTTCTGGTTTTGCACGAGTTACGAATAGTTGTGCTGTTTTGCTTTCTGGATTCACTTTATAAAGCACACCACGAACACGATCGCCTGGACGGAAGTTTTTCACGTGGAAGCATATCTTCACGCATAATCACCGCTTCAGCTTTGATTGCCCTAAATCTAAAATGATGCTTTCACGATTTGCACTTTTTCACTGTACCGGTAACATTTTGCCTTCTTCTGAACGGATTGCTCAACCACTTTTTGCACGTTCTGCTTCACGGATTTTTAGTGCTGATTACTTGGCGAGCAGTTTGCATTGCAATACGGTCAAATGCGATAGACTCAATTTGATCTTCGACATAATCACCAAGTTGAACATTAGGATCTTCAAATTGTGCTGCTTCTAATGTCATTTCTTTTGTTGGTACTTTAACTTCATCGACAACTAACCAGCGACGGAATGTATCAAATTCACCTGTTTTAGGATTGATAGATACACGAATATCAGTTTCATAGTCATATTTTTTCTTCGTTGAAAGCGCAATCGCACTTTCTAACGCTTCAAAAATCTTTTCACGTGGTAATAACTTCTCGTTAGATACTGCTTCAGCAGCTAACAAAATCTCTTTACTCATTTTCCTTTTTCTCCTTTAAAACTTTGCGATTACATTGGCTTTTTGAATATTGCCAAAAATAAGAACTTGTTCCTGACCATCAACAATAAGTGTCAACATGTCATTTTCAATTTTTTCCAATTTACCTTGCCATTTACGACGATCTAAAACTGGAATACGTAAATGCACGGCGATATCCTCGCCCACATAACGTTGGAATTGTTCAAGCGTAAATAATGGACGATCTAGACCTGGTGATGATACTTCTAGGTTATATTTATCCGCAATCGGATCTTCCACGTCTAAAATCGCGCTCACTTGACGACTTACATCAGCACAATCATCAACGCCTACGCCACCTTCTTTATCAATGAATAAACGCACGGTCGCAGAAACGACCTGCACGTTGGCATTCAATCCCCCAAAGTTCGCAGCCCTAAGTCTTCTACTGCACCTTTTGAAGCATCTCTTGCAATTTTTGTTCTAATGTTGCCAATTTTTGCTCCTAATCTTAAAATTCGAGACATAAAAAGGGTTAGGTTCATCAATGAACCTAAGCCCAGTTCTAAATTTCTCGTACAAAAACCCCAAACTTGAGGGTTCTTTTACTGAACTTGATTATTGAGTTGCGGGGCCGGATTTGAACCGACGGCCTTCGGGTTATGAGGCCGACGAGCTACAGCTGCTCCACCCGCGTCCGAAATGAGGGTGTAGTATAGTGATCTAAATCAAAAGATCAAGCGTTTTCTGCTAATTTTCTTGAAAACGTAAGATTTTTGACCCTGCATAAATTGGAATCCCAAACCAGTACTTAGCCCGACACCTACGCCAACCCCATTACTTCCACCACCAGCTCCAACGCCAACAGAACAAGCTGAAACCATCATGCTATAATGATAAAACTAAGAGAATTTTTCATTTTATTTTTCCTTTTTATATTTGATTAAGCGGACATAAACTATCAGATTTCACTAGTTCAAAAGCTATTTAAAAAAATTTTAGCTTAGCACTGACGTCTACAAATGTGTCCAATTGAGTTTTATTTTCTATATATTCAAAAATTATAATATTTCACATTTATCCTATATAATAAGGAGATACATTTATTTTTAATCAACAAAAGAGAAATTCAATATGAGTGCTTTTAATCCTTCACTACCTTGCCCACATTGTAATGCCCCTATTCATGGAGGACTAGTTAAAGGTCTTGGAGCCGTCAAACAATGCCCATCTTGCCAAAAGAAAAATTAAGTTTAAAAAACCTCCAGCTAAGCGTTATTCTTAAACTCTTATGAAACCATTTGTCATTTTTATGGTTATTGTAGTGCTGGTTCTTGCCGTTTCACTTGCACTTTTTGGTCATGTACCTGAAATGCTCGTTCCAGTTGTGACCGTTTTATTCATGTTATTTACGCTTCCAAAAATTAATAAACTCTCCTTCGAAAAAGATGAATAACTCTCAGGTTAAGCACCTTAATTATGAGGTTGCTTAACCTATGCTATTTTCAATACTTTTTCTCAAAATAAAAATTATTAAAGGATATCTTATGAAAACGTCCTATTTCGGTTACCATTGCAAGCATAATTTATTTTATTTTCTCTGCATTATACTGTTTTTCTCTATGTGACATTTGCTATTTACTCCCTGATCAATTCCTACAAAAATTTAGCTAATGCTTACTCATTTTTACCTTCATGGCTATCCATTATCGTTTCAGTTGGTTTTGCGGCAATGCCTGTTTTTATTGCGGTAGGCTTACTCTCAGGAAAAACTCGCTCGCTGGATTGCTGTTTTCTCCACAGTAATTTTCACTTATTATGATTTTTCATTGATAGTGAACTTTATTCAAATGGAAAAATTATTACCAGTGCATCATCCAAGGTATATTAATGTTCTTACTTTTTACCCAGCTGCTAATCGCTATTTCCAAGTTAATAAGTAAACAAGATCGAAAATACTTTCATCATATTGGCTTGGGTAAGCGATAAACCACTATCTAAATAATTTTGCAATGGTGCTTCGGCTGCAAGTTGATTTTTGCTTTATACAAATAACGATAGCCTGAAAAGTGTCAGTCGAGTTTTGTGATGTTTTTCACCTGAGATTGCTCTTCTTTCGTCCCAGAGCTCATTTTATCTTGTGCCAATAATCCTGATTTGCTCGGATTGGCATATTGATAACTTGATTTGATTGAGGCTGGTCTATTTGGATTTGGTATTTGGTGATACGTCTGCCAAAACTGTCGTATTCATAACGCCACGAGCCTTTGAATGGGCTATGTAGCTCAACAAGTTGGCTTTGACTATTCCACTTGTAATAAGTTGTAACTGGACGGAAACCTTTCTTCGTTTCTGTTTTGCTATGCAAGAGACCAAGTTCGTCATACTTATAGGCTTTGTTACCAAATCGAGTAATTCGACCATTACGTTGTTTCATGCCGAAACTGGCATCATTCGCCGCTTCAAATTGGTATTGACCCTAAAGCATCGGTTTCACGTTGAGCTTTTTGTGTTAAGTTTAATTGTGTCATAGCGATAATGCTCACTATGACGAAGACCATTTAACACATCTGTTACTTGTCCGTTTTTATTGACGCGATACTCTGTCACTCCCCCAATGGTTATCTTGAGTATGAACAAGGTTAAATGCTTTGTCATATTGCCATTTTCGGCTAATTTGTGTACCCGCAATTGGATAAGTTTGATTTGGTTTTGTTTACTAGCTTGTTTGTTATATTTGTTTAGATTTAATTCAATTAGCTCTCCATCTTGAATTTGGGTTGTTATGTAATTTTTCTTATTTATATTTAAATTTATGGATGTATAATATTTTTATAATAATCCTAACACATTATACATATATTATTAACTAATATATATTCAAAAATCTTAGAATTACAACTCAATAAACACATCACTCAACTACCATTACCAACATAGTTAATTATATCATCCCTCAAAAACTATTCCATCATCTTCTATTAAATACACCATATGCTCCCAAAAATATAAATTGCTTTGATAAACCACCCTCCAAATTAAGATATATCATTCATTAGACTATTTGATATACATTCAACCTCACAAGGTTTAATTTCATAAAACTTAGATTTCAATATAAAAATTTTAGATAGAAACAATGAATATGATGAAAACAAAAATTTTTAATGAACTATTAACAAATACAACTTCCTCTTGAAACACCTCAAAACCATCATCATTACAAATCAATAAAAACATCACCACTTTCCCCTATGACAAAAATACCCCAAAAACACACACCAAAAAGTGAATAAGTATTTTTGGATTGGTTATCTTTATTAATTTATTAGGTAGATTTACAAAAACTCCATCTTTTTCATAATTCTCCAAATAAGAAAAAACAAATTATACCTTAAATCATCAAAATTTAATTTCTTTAAAGAAATATCTTCAATATTAAAAATTTAATTGATTAGTTAAATATTCTAAAATTAAATTTCATTATATGCTCCTTAGTTATTAAATCTTATTTAAACCCATCCAAAAATTTTTTTGCAATTGGTTTTTACCTTATGCACTATATGGATAAGAATATGTAATTTCTGCATTAGGTGCTACCGAATCTAATAAAGGTTGACACCCAGAACAAGACCTACATTCAGAGTATAATTCTATAATCTGCTGATTATTTTTGTGTGCTTGAGCAACTATCTTTTGTTCTGAATGCAATCCTCTAGGATCATTTCTATGTACAATAACCTCTGTCGAACCATCAGAATTTCTAACTTTTGCTGCAGCATAATTTGTGCCAGAAGCCTCAAGATTTCCATCTGATAATCTTTGATCTATGACTGCTTTTGATAAGCCGTTGTATTATGAGCCACAGGCTCTGGACATCCTATTAACCCCAAAGGATCTACAAATGCCGTCGGTATCCCCACATACCCATACGGATTAAATCCACCCAATAACCCTATCGGATCGTGACTGATATATTGTCCCGTTTCAGGGCTGTAGTAACGGAAGCGGTTGTAATGTAGTTCACTTTCATCATAGTACTGCCCTACAAAGCGATGGTTGCATTTCAGAGGATTTGAATCATTTGCAGCATAATGGCGATGACCGTCAATCTCTGCTTCGCCCCATAGGTTCAGTTTCTGCCTGTAATCGATATAACCGTCCTCGGTTAAAAGTTCGGTAATTGTCCCTACCTGGTCGGCAACAGTGTAATGTAACTGGCCTTTTTCATATCGCGCTGTTGGGGTGAAATCATCTTCCTGATACAGCCAGTAAATCGCATCTGCCCAGTTGGCTTGCGTTAAAGCTAGATTACCTTCTGTACTGGTGATTTGCAATGGTGCTTCAGCAACCAATTGATTTTGCTTATACAAATAACGATAGCCTGAAAGTGCGGTCAGTTTTTGTGAGTTTTTTCGGTTTGACTTCTTTTCTCTTTTGCCCAAAGTTCATTTATCTTGTGCCAATAATCCTGATTGGCTCGGATTGGCATATTGATAACTTGATTTGGTTGAGGGTTGGTCTGTTTTGGATTTGGTATTTGGTGATACGTCTGCCAAAAACTGTCGTATTCATAACGCCACGAACCTTTGAATGGGCTATGTAGCTCAACAAGTTGGCTTTGACTATTCCACTTGTAATAAGTTGTAACTGGACGGAAACCTTTCTTCGTTTCTGTTTTGCTATGCAAGCGACCAAGTTCGTCATACTTATAGGTTTTATTACCAAATCGAGTAATTCGACCATTACGTTGTTTCATGCCAAAACTGGCATCATTTGCCGCTTCGAATTGGTATTGACCTAAAGCATCTGTTTTCACGTTGAGCTTTTTTTGTGTTAAGTTTAATTGGCTGTCATAGCGATAATGTTCACTATGACGAAGACCATTTAACACATCCGTCACTTGTCCATTTTTTTATTGACGCGATATTCTGTCGCTCCCCAATGGTTATCTTGAGTATGAACAAGATTAAAAAGCCTTGTCGTATTGCCATTTTCGGCTAATTTGTGTGCCAGCAATTGGATAAGTTTGATTTGGTTGATAATCGCTAAGTTGTTGTTCCGTTAAACTGTTATTCCAACCACCACCTTGTGCTTGTAATAAACCTGAAGGACTAAAGTGCTCGGCTAAAAATATTTTTGTTTATGTGTTGTGTCTGTTAACCCTAATTAATTATCTAACTAAGATTACTAAATTGCTCTAGATTTCTTTCTGAGTACTATGTCAGTTAATATTCTCTAGAGTTATAATTTATATCATAAGGAGGAATTTCACCCATTTCTCTTCATAAAACCATTCTTTCTTGTCTATCCACCACTTATCATTTTTAAATATCATTCTAAATCTATACAAATTTTTCTAAACCTGAACGATCCTCCTTGATATAGAAAAAAGTATACTTATCCCCCTCTTCCTCATCAATAATAGGGTGCGTTTCTAATTTGTATTCAAATGGAAAACGAACAGATAATGATATTTCTCTAGCTCTTAGAGTTTTTAGGTATACAAAAACCGTTCAAAAATGTTACACAGTTCACTTTTTAACATATCTTTATACTCTTTGCCTCTTAAATTCTTATATGCTTTTCTCTCCCAAGAATACATTTCCCTGCATAAAAATTAAGTAATGTTTCTTTAGCTAGATTAGTATTATTCATATTATCCCCCAAACGGATTCTCAAACCATTGACGATCAACAAGCTACCATCTTGATAAACTTTATACAGAACTCGATCAGGACGACCTTTAGAGCCAGAATAAGTTTCAAACTCCCATTCTAAATTAACTGGTTTTCCAGTAGTCTCAACTCGTCTCCTAATCGAAGCTTCAAATGCTCTATACTCACCTCGATTCACAGTCTTATTCTGTCCAAATAAGTTGTCAGTATCACTTCCTGTTCCGCCCAAAATTTTAGCCAAAAATATGTCCTGTATCATCGCCATCTAAACGATAAGTTTCATTTCTAGCCTTTTGACTAACAGCTGTACCTTCTCCAATATCATCAGGAGTAACAGTTGCCTTAGCTGAAATTAAATCTCCATTTTTATTTCTCATTATCTGTGGACACTTTGCAAGACCAAAGAAATCCACCCACCCACTCGGATTAAACACATACCCATACGGATTAAATCCACCTAATAACCCTATCGGGTCATGGCTGATATATTGTCCCGTTTCAGGACCATAATAACGGAAGCGGTTGTAATGGAGTTCACTTTCATCATCATAGTACTGTCCCACAAATCGGTGGTTACATTTCAGCGGACTACTATCATTTGCAGCGTAATGGCGGTGACCGTCAATCTCTGCCTCGCCCCATAGATTTAGTTTCTGCCGGTAGTCGATGTACCCGTCTTCAGTTAAAAGTTCTGTAATCGTTCCAACTTGGTCGGCAACAGTGTAATGTAATCTGACCTTTTTCATATCGCGCTGTTGGGGTGAAATCATCTTCCTGATACAGCCAGTAAATCGCATCTGCCCAGTTGGCTTGGTTATGTGCTAGATTACCTTCCGCACTGGTGATTTTTCAATGGTGCTTCAGCAACTAACTGATTTTGCTTATACAGATAGCGATAGCCTGAAAGTGCGGTCAGGTTTTGTGATGTTTTTTCACCTTGAGATTGCGCTTCTTTCGCCCAAAGCTCATTTATCTTATGCCAGTAATCCTGATTGGCTCGGATTGGCATATTGATAACTTGATTGGGTTGAGGTTGGTCTGTTTGGATTTGGTATTTGGTGATACGTCTGCCAAAACTATCGTATTCATAACGCCATGAGCCTTTGAATGGGCTGTGTAGCTCAACAAGTTGGCTTTGACTATTCCACTTGTAATAAGTTGTAACAGGTCGGAAACCTTTCTTCGTTTCTGTTTTGCTATGCGAAGCGACCAAGTTCGTCATACTTATAGGTTTTATTACCAAATCGAGTAATTCGGCCATTACGTTGTTTCATGCCGAAACTTGCATCATTTGCTGCTTCAAATTGGTATTGGCCTAAAGCATCGGTTTCACGTTGAGCTTTTTGTGTTAAGTTTAATTGGCTGTCATAGCGATAATGTTCACTGACGAAGACCATTTAACACATCCGTTACTTGTCCGTTTTTATTGACACGATATTCTGTCGCCCCCCAATGGTTATCTTGAGTATGAATAAGGTTAAATGCTTTGTCATATTGCCATTTTCGACTAATTTGCGTACCCGCAATTGGATAAGTTTTGATTTGGTTGATAATCGCTAAGTTGTTGTTCTGTTAAAGCTGTTATTCCAACCACCACCTTGTGCTTGTAATAAACCTGAAGGACTAAAGTGCTCGCTAAAAATAAAAACCATTTTGGTTTTGTTTGCGAGTTTGTCTACCTAGTTTGTCATAGCTAGATTGAGTGGGTTATGATTATTGACTTGGGAATTGAGTCGATCTTCCACATTGGCTATATTATACTTGGCATTTTCTATCATTCTCTTTATTAGTAGCATGTGACGCCAAAGAGAAAGCAATCCTTTTACTACCACCATATCAATCATCGTTATCTAGAAATGAGATAAATACAGAGTAAGATACCTTGACTAATTCTAAGAACATTTCCCTATTATTTGGTTCATGCGGAGCAAAACCAAATTCATTTTCATTATCAATGATTTCTTTTTCCAGCTAATAAGATGTGTCTATTGCCTGCAAAATGTCATCCTGTCTCTCCCTACTTAAAACTTAAAAATATTCTTTAACGTATAAATCAAATAATGTAACAACATCTTCTTTATTATTTTAGATCAAAAGGATACATAAATTCTACCTCCTCTTTTTGTTACAACATTACTTTCTAATGCACATCATTAGATTCCACAATGAAGATATTCTTTGAGCATATCATTTTTCATATTTCCTCCTATACTATGGTATTGGGAAAGCTGTTATCACTTGGCCTTGATCGTTAAATACAACCCTAAGCTTGATTGGTTTGTTATATAATTCCCCTTGACGAGTGTATCCGTCACCTATTATTGAATCAAAAGATGTATTCACTGCTCCTCTACCTCCTCAGAATTTCGATTAATAGTCTGAGCACGTTGAATCGCATTTAATTGATCTCATGCGATAAAAATCTGCAGCAGCTGGCGGATTCACCTTGTCCTCCTTCTGGATTAATACCTGTTTGGGCTCTTATTTGCTGTTGTTGTAATGTTGTTTTGAGCGCCATGTCTATCTAAAAAGTGAGCGAGATCCTGAGCTTGCATCTCCTGTAATATTCTTTGGGCATTTGCCTCTGCTAACTCATTTATTCTTGCCTGTCGCTGTTCTCTTGTTAGAGATGAAGGGCAAGCCTGTAAGCCAACGGATCCACAAACGCCGTCGGTATCCCACACCCATACGGATTAAATCCACTCCCAACAACCCTATCGGGTCATGGCTGATATATTGTCCTGTTTCAGGACTATAATAACGGAAGCAGTTGTAATGTAGTTCACTTTCATCATCATATTGCCCACAAAGCGATGGTTACATTTTAAAAGGATTTGAATCATTTGCAGCATAATGGCGGTGACCGTCAATCTCTGCTTCGCCCATAGGTTCAGTTTCTGCCGGTAGTCGATGTACCCGTCTTCAGTTAAAAGTTCTGTAATCGTTCCAACGGTCGGCAACGGTGTAATGTAACTGACCTTTTTCATATCGCGCTGTTGGGGTGAAATCATCTTCCTGATACAGCCAGTAAATCGCATCTGCCCAGTTGGCGGGTAAGTGCTAGATTACCTTCCACACCATTGATTTGCAATGGTGCTTCAACAACTAACAGATTTTGCTTATACAAACTAGCGATAGCCTGAAAGTGCGGTCAGGTTTTGTGATGTTTTTCTCTTTGAGATTGTTCCTCTTTCGCCCAAAGTTCATTTATTTTATGCCAATAATCCTGATTTGCTCGGATTGGCATATTGATAACTTTGATTGTGTTGAGGCTGGTCTGTTTGAATTTGGTATTTGGTGATACGTCTGCCAAAACTGTCGTATTCATAACGCCACGAGCCTTTGAATGGGCTATGTAGCTCAACAAGTTGGCTTTGACTGTTCCAATTGTAATAAGTTGTAACAGGGTCGGAAACCTTTCTTCGTTTCTGTTTTGCTATGCAAGCGACCAAGTTCGTCATACTTATAGGTTTATTACCAAATCAGGTAATTCGACCATTACGTTGTTTCATGCCGAAACTAGCATCATTTGCCGCTTCAAATTGGTATTGACCTAAAGCATCGGTTTCACGTTGAGCTTTTTGTGTTAAGTTTAATTGGCTGTCATAGCGGTAATGTTCACTATGACGAAGACCATTTAACACATCTGTTACTTGTCCATTTTTATTGACGCGATACTCTGTCGCTCCCCCAATGGTTATCTTGAGTATGAATAAGGTTAAATGCTTTGTCATATGCCATTTTTCGACTAATTTGCGTACCCGCAATTGGATAAGTTTGAGTTTGGTTGATAATCGCTAGTTGTTGTTCTGTTAAACTGTTATTCCAACCACCACCTTGTGCTTGTAATAAACCTGAAGGACTAAAGTGCTCAGCTAAAATAAAACCATTTTGGTTTTGTTTGCGAGTTTGTCTACCTAGTTTGTCATAGCTAAGATTGAGTGGGTTATGATTATTGACTTGGAATTGAGTTAACTCACCATATTGGTTAAAACCTTGTGAAATTTTAACCGCACTTTCTACACCATTTGGTAATAATAATGCTGTTTGTCTGCCATATTTGTCTAGCTCTACCTCAATTCTCTCCCCATCTTTGAATTTCAGCAATTAAACGGTACTGCTCATCATACTCAAACTCGGTGATATGTTGGGCAAAATATGGCAAATATTGTGTATTGATAGTCTGACTGAGCTGACCTGTTTTATTCGTGTAGGTATAGCATACTTGGTGAGCAAGTTCGTAACGATAAATATCGTTTCCTTGCAGAACTGGCTGCCAAGTATTGCGTGTTAGTAGCTATCTTCGATATCATAAGCATAGGTTTCAATATGTCCATCTGCTTGCGTCTTACGAATCAATCTGCCTCACAGCATCATAGGCATACGCTCGACTTCTCCCCGTAAAATCCGTTTCACGAACAAGTTGCCCCCGCTTTGTCATATTCATAACAATAGCTATCACCTTCGTGCATTTTTACTTCGTTAAGCGTGTTAGTTTGTCGTAATGGAACGTCAGTGTTTCGCCGTTCAGGCGTGTTTACTCAACAAGTCAAACGCCCATAGGTGTATTGGGTTTTTATTGCCATTACCATCCATGGACTCAGTCAATAAACGCTCGCTGTTATAAGCAAAGGTTTGAATTGAACCTTCCAGTGTTGTGAGCTTGGTTAAACTACCATCTGGATTAGCGTGCGACTGGCTATATTCATAACGATATAATGATTTATCCGTGAGAATAACTGAAAGTGGACGACCAAAAATATCTATCTCAAATGAGGTTCTATTCCCTCGACTATCGCAATAACTTTTTGAGTTGTCGTTTCTTTCATCATAATTGTAAACAGTATAATTGCCATCTGGATAGGTAATTCAGAATCAAGCGCCCTTTTTCATCGTGATGATATCGCCATTCAAATCCATTTGGTGAAATAGATGATATCAATGCACCTTTATCCGTATAGTCGTACTTCCATTTTTCCTTGAGCATTAATTGCTTCTATCAATAGTCCTTGGCAATTATAACTATATCGAAAACGTTTTTCCTGTCGGTAATCTAATCTCAGTTAATTCTCCAATTTTATTGTAGGCATAGCTTTATTTTACGACCTAACGCATCAATTTCTGAAATTTTATTGCTCAAACTCCAGTTTGTTTCAGTGACATAATCAGGAGCATCTTCTATTTTTGTAATAAGATTATCTTTGTTATACCAATAATAGCTAACTCCACCTTCCGCATCCGTATATATCGTGCGGCAATTTTTCTTCATCGTATTCAAAATGATCTTTGTAGTGTCCTGAAACAGTTTGAGTTGAAGATACTCGACCTTTTTCATCATAACTCACTTTGGTATGTGTTTTTGCGTATCTTTCCAACTAGTCAGATAGCCATTTTCATCATATTCATGATAAATATCACCAAATTGATGACTATCACAACGGATGAGTTGATTTTTATCATTATACTCACAAGTCAATAAACGCTGCTGGATATCAGCAGAAACATAATCAATTCGTTCAATTAATCCTCTATAACTTGATATTTTTAACTTATAACCAGCGCTGTATGTTACTGTTTGTAAATTCATATCTTGATATTCAAAATGGATTGAATTACCAAAATAATCAATAATCCATGTCAGATAACGACGATTTAATGGTGCATTTTTAATATGTTCAAAGACATCAAATTCGCATTTCTTTACGATTGAGCAAGTAAAGGTAATGTGTCTGTTAGCCATAAAGTATATTTTTGAGGAGCATGCAAATTGATAGCACAAACATCATTTTGAGGGTATGGTAGGTATATGCAACACCTTCCCCATTATAATAAATAACTTCACTATTCTTTGATTAATCTCAATATATTGAGACCAGTCATCAGCCCATTTATCACCAAATAAACCTTTGCAATTTGCGGTTGAACGTATAAGCGACTTAAATTAAGTAATAACACATCCTGAGGAAGAGAAACTACCCGCTAAAGATTGGATAAAATCTCCTGTTGCCATATCAACAGGATCACCATTGTGCAGGTGTTTTCAGTTTCAGTACCATTCTTCGTTGCTGATTCAGTTGCTTGCTTATCGCGATTAGTAGGTGGAGGTACATGTTCATCATTTTTGGTGGGGCTTGATGAGTTGTATTATCCTGATGAGCATCATTTTTGGGTGGTGCTGATGATGAGCCGTATTATCCTTATGAGCATCCCTCCAGATGGGATTCAATTTGTTATTTTTAGAACCTTCTCCATCAGATGAATTTGGTTTATTATTCTTAGAACCATCCCCATCAGATGAATTTGTTTTATTATTCTTAGAACCATCTCCATCAGATGAATTTGGTTTGTTACTCTTTGAACCATCTCCATCAGATGAATTTGGTTTGTACTCTTTGAACCATCTCCATCAGATGAATTTGATTTGTTACCCTTGGAGACTGCTTGATCATAATCTGGTCCAGGTAGTAATTCATCAATAAATGTAGTGGCAAACGTCAAGCAAGGCTCTCGTTAGGATGAATATCCAAAACAACAGAGGTATTATTCTCATCAATAGATATAGTGTCACATCCGCCCTGAACATTGGCATCACATTCTGTTCGATGCCCTAATCTTGCGATTAATTCACCACAAGCTGATACTGTCGTCACTCCTTCAGCAATCCTTTGAGGACCTGAGGTGCTCTTCACATTCAACAAGATCTTTTACCCTTGCAACAGGTTTTCCTTCAAAAAGTAACTTTAGGTGCTCCGCTCTTAATCTCCCTTTTCTTTTTCACCATGCTGCGACAAACTAGAAGCACAGACTGCAACCAACCCCTTAACAAAGGCTCCTGCCAGCTGCTAAAAACACCGCAACAAGAGCTGGACATGCGATGCTTGAAGCGAGTAAGGCGCAAAAACACGCAATGGCTGCAGCAGCCCTAAAAATCGAACCTGCAACCCCCATATTGGCCCAATCACAGTTTTTATGAAATATTGGATCATCTTTTCTAACTGGCTTATTACCATCTTTAACTTTTTGTATAACCAGAAAAACTCATCACCAACAACCGCATCAATAAGAGCAGAGCCAGCCATCCCCCCAAGTTTTCCGCCAACCCATGAACCAGCAGTCATGGCAAGACCAACTCCACTGCCTCCTTCACAACTGTGACTATACCTTTACCAAAGCTCTTAGCCGTATCAAAATTATCTTTTGAAATCACTATTAAGGAAATTTAAGCCTTCCCGCAAAGCCGTATCAAGAAAAATTAGCATCACGAGATGCTGAACGATCTGAGCCTTGAGAAACAGCGGGTGTGTACATATCATCTAAGCCAAACGTGTTGGTTACAGTATCACTAGCATAATCTAAAGCACCAGCTGCACCACCAACGACGTTTTCTAGGCGCCGTTCATACTATCTAAGATACCCATGTACTTATCATTATTAAGTTCTAAACTAAAGTGATTCCATTATTGAAATAAATCTACTCTTCTGCCCTTCTGTCATTTTTCCGACATATGGTACAGGTTAAAAATTGGTATATTGTCTTTTAGATCGATTATTAATAAAAGCTGATGAAAATTTCCTTGAGGTGACTTCCACTCGAAAACACAGCATTTAAGCCTGATATGTTTTCCCTTTTAAACTCTTGATATTCAGTTAATTGATTCTGAATTCTTCGAACTCTTTTCACACAAAATCATCGAATGTCATCCCATAAGGAATCCGCATTGTTATTTTGATAGCGATAGCACGATTATCTACCGTTAATAGAACCATTGTTCTATCGCTCCATTCATTCCCTATATCAAGACTTCCTTTGTATTAAAATAAAGACATTTTATCTCCTTAACCATTTCTATTGTTAAAAATACAAACTAAAGCGACTTTTAGCATGAAAAAGTAGAATTTTTATGATAAATCAATAGCATTTCCTAATTATTTCTATCAAAGACGGATATTGATGAGTTTCATAAATGATAAAATAACTCAAGCAAAACCTATAACTTCGTCTCAATTAATTAAATATTTTTAAATAATTACCCTGACTTCCAAGCTGGCTCTCTCTTAAAGATATTCACTACATAGGATAGCTTTGCCGAGCTTTTTATTTCACCATTTACCTTTTAAAGTATAAAAATGCCCCACCAACATTTTGCCTCATACTTAGCCTGTTTCATTCTTCTCCTGTTTTTCCTACTTGGTGATACTGCACAGTAAATATTATCTGCTCCTCAATATCGAAATTACAGGTTACTCATTTCGTTCAAATTAACACTTTTAGCTGTTTCAATTTGCTAACTCATCATAAAATGGCCATAAAAAGTGATTCAGGAGACCCATATTTACAAAAGAAAATTCAGCTTCTAATGCCCTTCTTTGCTCATCTGTTGGTTTACAAACACTACGAGGGCAATAAGTACATTACTAATTCAGGAAAAAGAACTAACATCTGAAATCAGCAAAACTCAACTGCTAACTCTTTTTAATCGATTTTCATTATAAGTTGGTGTTTTGTGAGGCTTTTTCTTTTTCATATTCAGCTTTAACCCGTTCAAAAATTTTGGATCTATAGAATCTGATGCTATATTTTCCAATTTAAAGGATTCACTTTCAAATTGCTTACGTAAAGGCAAAAATACCTTACTATTACAAGTGACACTAACCTCTATACTGTCACTTCTTACGCTATCTTGCCAAGATTATATTTTTGTGAGACCCATTGAGGATTATCACATCGTCCACTTTTGAGTAATAACTTGCTCATAAGTCTTATCTTTTCACCTTTTGCCTCATGCTCTTTTACAGAGGATACCGGATCAAGAAACCCTACCACATCCTGTGACAGAAAAAGCCACAAAAACGCTCGTAAGCATAAACAATGGGTTTCTCATGATTATCTCCTAGTAATTAATCATTTAGACTAATATGTGCACCTTTTCTGGGTAATTCCATCTGCATTGAGTGTAATGGTTGAACCTGCACAGCTAGAAATTTCATCCTCTTTTTATAGTTATAGTTGCGCCCCCAACAGTAAGGCTAATCATATTTGTACCAGTAAAAGAAATATTCTTCGCATTTGAGTCCTATCCTCTGAAATAGTTTCATTCAAACTACCAGCACCTACATTTTTAGTATCATTACCAGAAGTTATAGTAATGGTCCGATTTACATTGATTGTTTCCACTAGACTGCCAGACTGAACCTCAGTAGATTGGTCACCTGAACGTACTATTATAGTTCTTTTACCTTCTACAACTTCAGTTAAACTACCAGAATCAACCGTTGTTGACTGATCTCCTGACTCAACCAAAAATAGTACGATTACCTTTAACTGACTCATTCAAATTACCAGATTGAACCGTTCTAGTCTCATTACCTCCAACAACAGTAACGCTACGATTATTTAATATTGTCGAAGTTTGGTCATTCAATACCTTCGTATTCATGTTCTTTTGAGCATGCAAATCAAGACGTTGATTATTTGTTGCATCATCCATCATCAAACCATTATAACCACCGCCTTTATAAGTCTGAGACATCAGGTTCATTTGTGTCTTCGCAGCTGGTAATGCATCAGGTGGCATATTCGTTGCATGGTAAGTTCGACCTGTCACTATCGGTTGGTCTGGGTCTCCCTCTAAAAAGTCTACAACGATTTCTTGACCTACCCGAGGAATAGCTATCATCCCCCAGTTCTTACCTGCCCAAGGTTGAGTCACTCGTATCCAGCAAGAACTGTGGTCATTGTATTGGCCTTCTCTATCCCATAAAAATTGCAGTTTGATTCGACCAAATTTATCACAGTAAATCTCTTCATCTTTTGGACCGACCACTATCGCAATCTGTGGGCCTTCCACTCTAGGCTTCGTCAATTGCATTGGACGCCAACTTTGATGTCTTGGGATAAACTCAAATTCATTTTCTAGTGTCGTCGCTTTATCGCCACCTTCTTGCTCTAAAGCCTGCGGTTGGCTTCCGCGATATACAATTCGGCTAATTTGCCATAAGGTATTTAAACTCGCATTTGGATGGTTGGTAAGCTGTAATAAGCCCCCTACACTCAGTTGAGCACTATTACTCGCTCCCCAGCCTTGGTGTGCATCCGTTCTTAAACTTTCCAAACGATATTGGGTAAAAGCTTTACCTTGGTTTTCGTCTTTAAAACGACCCGGATAGTCATAATGCTCATAACCACTACGTTGATTATTCGCATCTCCCGCTTCCTTATTAAACTCCGCCGTCCAACTTGGGTTTTTAAAGGTATAGTCTTTTAACTTCACTTCCGATGGACGCACGCGTTCACTTCGGTTAAATGCCGTCACGACCGTTTCTTGTAATTGTGCTTTTTTATTGAGGTTATAAGGAAGAGATACCGCATTACCATTATTTAAGGTTTGGGCATCATCACTGAATATCAGTTTGGTTTGACCACCATCTTGTTCAAAATAATAGTTAACCCTTCTTCTGCACTTAAACGTTGTAAGAAGGCTAAATCGGTTTCTCGGTATTGAACACAAAACTCACGTGGGGGATGTTCGTGTCTTAAATCAAAACGATATTGCGTCACCCCATTTTCAGTGAGTAAGCTTTGTAAAATATCAATAGGTGACTCATTTTGGAAGATTCGTGAGTTACGTCTTAAGCCTAAACGCCATAACTCTGGATTGATTTCCATTCGGTAGAAGGTTTGTCTAAAACCACTATCTCCCTGTTCAAAAGAAGATACCATCCCACTTACACTACGTAATAACTCACCATTACGCCAAATGCTTAATGTCGCTTGGTTATCTAAAACATCACTAAAATTAACCGCACTTTGTGGGCTACTTAATAATAAGCTGATTTCAAATGGGGTACTGTAAGCTTCTCGATATTCAAAGCTGACCACTTTAAAGGTATTGGGTGGTAAATTGCCCGCTTGTAAGGTAAATTGTAAACCGCTTGGGCTTTTGTTTAGGAAGGAGGATATTGAACTTAATCCATCAACTTAAACTGCTAGGAGATATCTGAAGTTGGAAGCGTTGAAGAAGATAAACTTGGTAGAGGAGGACAAATTTTGCATAGAGGAGAAGATAACCCTCGACCTGACTCTACGATTCCTTGTGGAGAAATACCGCTGACGCCCCATACTTTGAAGGGATTGAACGTGTTTGATGCTCTCTTCACCCAGCGATTTTATCTTTTCTACTTGAGAAAGAGATTGCTGTACTTTCTCTACTTTTTGGGTAACTTTATCTGCCCCTGCTAACTCACTCAACGTACTAGCATATATGGCTTAAGTCTGTCACACTTGTTGGGTTTTATCTAATGTTGATTTTGTCATAACTACTCATCGTCATTGATTCATTTCAAACCATTATAATATAGCTACTCATTATATGCCAATTTTTCTGGCTAGTCTCATTTCACGCTATATGTTCCAGCATTAAATCTACTGAACTAATCGAGTTAAAATAATGGACTAATAAAAACGAATTGGTTTCAATTAAACAGTATAAAAACAGGAGATATCATTTGCATAAAAGGATTGTACTGCTGAGGTTGTATTCTATACAATGAGATTAACTTTCGAGGCAACACTAAGAGAAAACCTGTATAACAAATTACTTTAGAATAAACTTTTGGTTTCCATTTAGGGTAAATGTGGATTTTCTCAAAAAGTACTCACTCATGCGAACTGGCTTCTGCACGCTATCATACAAGCTTCCCTAGCATCAGCTTGAACAACGACTCATATCTAACCGGTATTTGGTGAAAAAGGCACGATTGACAACAAACTCGGTGGCTCGGGAGTTATTTTCTGTGGATTGCACTGCACACGAGGTTAGTAACTCAAATCGGAGCAAACTGAGAAGCAATCGTGTTGAAGATAAGGTGGTTTTGGTTGATACGCTTATTCGTTTATCTGAGTAAAACCTATCCAGCTAAATTGCATTTAACGCACTTTGATGCGATTCCTGGATATAACGCAGATGAGAGGGGCTCTTTATTTAAAAATCAAAGTTTTACGCTGGTCTGGCGAACCTAATGGTGCGATGGCGACTCAAGATGTTATGCCGCTATTAAAGCGATGGTGCTGGCAGCCTTAAATAGAGTCGAGTCTCGTTTACGCTTGGATGACAGTGACACTCGAAACAAATGCTGATTAAGAAATTCGCCAAAGAAATTAAAGTTGAGAAAGGTCGAATTAAATTAATTGGTGGAATGTTTTAACAATGGGGCGTGATTAAACGCCCTATAACTCAATCATTTTAAAATTAATTAGTTAATTTCAAATTGCTGTCATTCTCTTATCAAATCAGAAGAGTTCATTCTTTTCTTTCAATTATGTTTCCGTCTTTATCGTCATGCTGGCGAAATGTCGATTCACCAGCAATTCTTTCTCTGCTCGCGACCCCTCCCTGTTTCGCCATAAGTCAACATTTCCCAAAAGTCCACATTGTCTCGTCTCTAAAATTCTTTAGCACCTTTACTATTAGGATAAAACTCAAACATGTGCCCATTTCTAACACCATCGCCTTAGCAAACATACTATACACTACAATGACTTTAGTGCTATCAGGTAAAATCCTGTAGACCATTTCCCTGTAAAGTGGGGTTTTCATTTCCATTTTATCGACATACAATATATGCACAATCGTCCTGTATGCTGACGACTCCCTAGAATTATCAAATCGTGTACCATTTTATATATACTACTCTTGATAAATTTCTTTTTCATTATTTGAGTTACTCCTAATATAGGATGATCTCTCTTGGGATGGGTTATAACATGTATTTTCAATCAGAAAAGCAATGACCATTTTAGATAACATTTTGTTCAACTTTTTATAAACTAGAGGTAACTACACGAATAAATAAGCTATGGAAAACAACTAACGTTTCAATCAATTAAACCTTTGTGAAGACAGTTACCCTACTCAATAAACGCCCTTTTTATAACTCAGCTGATAGCTCGTAAACCTTGCGTTGCCGGTGAGTTCAGTACGCCACAATCAGGAAACGATAGTGGTGCAATTCCGCTATTCTTGCCACAATAGACAATCACGCCCCTTTTCATTTTGTCCTGCAGGACGATGACGCTACCCTAATTTTGCTAATTCTTCAGCGCAACACCACCGCGTCTGTCAATAGAAATTTTACGAGGCTGTAAAATCACACGAGCCTGTAAGGCAGTCTTGCGGACAATATTTAATCGCATTGTCAGCGGAGTTTCTCACACGCATTTGGGCCAGTAATAATGAGCTGCCCCGCCCTTACGGCGGACCTAGATGCTCCAAACCGTCATTCGATTTTGTTGTTGCGGCTACTAATGCCAAATCACTAACCAGCGTGATAATTTCCCCACCAATACGTCGGTTCTGATGATTTAATTACTTTACAGATTATGTCAGGAAGCGTAAAAGCTGTTCGATTAGTTGGGTTTGCTCGATCATGCTTGCAGGTTGATGCGCTAAGGCCATTTCACGTGTTTTGTGCGTCATCGCCCAGCTAACTGTGCGACTGCTGTTTTGAGGCCGCAATGCCGCTAATGGACTACATAATTCGCTGTGCTGCATCAGAAACAAAGCGGCGCTCCCGTGCAACTGCTCACTGGTGCGTGTGAAAAATTGATTTATGTTTTGGGATAACAGTAGAATCTCTGTTGGCATCATCAGCTTCCTAATAACGATCAGCACCTCGTCGAGACTTGCGTTTCCGACTCAATCCGATTAGTGGTTTTAATGCGATAATCACAATAAACGCAACCAATAATATTGGCCAATCCAGCGAAAACCAAATCCTGTTTGGCTGAAGACCATTTTATTGACCAACTCTTGCGGTGGGCCAATTCTTGTCCCACCGCAATGGCAAGTTCCACCTTTTTCCGACAGGTTGCCAATAAATCAGCCATTCATCGTCATCATCAAATATGTTCTTTACTAAAGCCGTCTTGTTTTGGCGTCGGTATCGCCGTATCACCGTCGTTAATAGTCTTTTCGCCTTTGTTGAAAACAGCGGCTAAACATCATTATCATGTTCTGTGGTTGATACTT
>BNJV01002301.1_pt1 | contig 48677 bp, 61 predicted proteins | sample 8540591 | NCBI WGS metagenome assembly BNJV01 (sample SAMD00202457, study PRJDB9452) | human saliva metagenome | host: Homo sapiens | reverse complement strand
AAAAAAGACTGGAAAGTCTGCCCAAACATCACTAGGGGGTTGACTTAGGGTGTTCTATACTGAGCAGTTAAAATTAAAGAACAAAAATATTAATCTTGAAAAATTAGACAATATTGTAAATGAACTCATTCCTGCTGGTCAGAATATTTACGATAAAGCACAAGCTGACACAAAACAGTTGTACAAATTATTAGACGGTTTATCTATCCCACTAGAAGGTGAAAAGTTAGACAGAGTTATACGTCGTACATGCGGTACTTTAGGCGGTGGTAATCACTACATCGAACTTCGTACAGACAGTAATAACCAACACTGGTTAACTGTTCACACAGGTTCACGTGCATTGGGTGTAATCGTTGCATCACATCACCAAAAAATCGCACAAGAATTGTTATCTGAAAATAAAAAGATAAATCAAGAAATCATTGATTATCTAACACAAAATGGTAGAACCACTGAAATCCAAGCTGCATTGAATGATTATAATAAAAATCATATCACTCCAAATTATGTAAAAACTAAGAAAAGACCCGTTATCAATCCTGAACTAGCATATCTTGACGGAAAAAGAATTAGATAATTATCTGAATGATGTTAGAATAGCTCAAGAATATTCAACAATCTCAAGAAAGCTAATCCTAAAAAGAATTTGTAACACTATGGGTTTCACCGTCGTAGATGAGTTTCGAGTCAATGCATAATTATATCGATATAGACAATGGTATTATCCGTAAAGGTAGCAACATCAGCAAAAACGGTGAACGTTTAATCATACCTAATAATATGCGTGATGGTTCAATCTTCGCAACAGGTAAAGGTAACACTGATTGGAACTTCTCAGCACCACACGGAGCTGGTCGAATTTTTATCAAGATCAAAAGCAAAAAGAACAGCTATCATTAGATGATTATAAAAGAAACAATGTCTGGGATTTATGCAACAAGTATTAATGAATCCACATTGGATGAAGCACTCATTTGCATATAAACCGATAGATGAAATTCTAGAAGCGATAACAGACACCGTAATTGTTGATGAAATTGTTAAAACCAATATATAACTTTAAAAGCGCACAGTTAGAAAACAGAAAGGAGTTTTTATTATGTTTAAAAATTAGTTAAAAACAATATTTTGTAATTGCCGAAATTATAGGGAATAGACTTTATAATTATGAAGCAATTAAAGAAAAACATCAAAAAGAATCTCCAAAAAGAAGCAGCTTATTATGATGTTTTTAACAAAAAGACATTTTACTTAGATTTTCAACTAAACTGCTAGTACCTAAAAATTGCTTAACATTATGAAAAATAAATTATTAGACAAAAACAAAAATTAAGTAAAAGACTTAATCATAAAATTGGCAAACATATTTAACGTCGATACAAGATTAATCGAAGAAAGACTATAATTTCAAGAAAGGATACGATGAGAGCACTAACGACTTATCAAAAATACCAATATGAATGGCTAATTGAACAAGGCTATTCCTTAGAAGATTTAGTTGATTCACTAGATGACCTTCAAAAAGAAGATCCACATAACACAATAAAAAGAACTATTCAAAGAATGGGAGCATCACGGATTTAATAATGAACTATATGCATGTAGATCTGAATTTTATGATAATGAAATGGTAGATACTTATCTTAGTGATTTAGAAATTCCTCATGATAGTAAATTTATGAAAGAAGGAGATACATCCTTATCAATTTAACAGAACTAGGTATCTTCTCAGGATTATACGAAAGTATCTGGCTTAATGAAGGTACAGATGAACGAATTATTGAAGATATCTTGCAAGAAAATCCAGACTTAAATCCTAGAGATATTGAAATTTCAGTAGATTTTTAAGAAATATTTACAGAAATTGGTGAAACTTATTGTTCATACTTTTAGTAATCAAGTTGGTGGAAGTTGGGAGGTTTTATAGCACATACTCTCAAGATTTTACAATTATGAAAACAGATGAAATCGTAATCTGCTGTAAAGATTGTAATGCCTTCGTACTTGATAACGCTCTTGAATTTGAAAAAGAATTAAATTCTGAAGATAAATATGAAATAGAATAGTTTACGATATTTATGACGGGTGTCATGGTTACGAAGATTACGAAAAACACATTACAATTAAGATAAAAAATAATCTGTCCTTGGTAGGTTTCAAGCACGTTCAACTCGTGCTACAGAAATTAAAAATTCACAAAAAGGATATAAAAACATGAAAACACAAGACTATTATTTAAGCCAAGATGTAAAAAGTCTTTTATATATAAACTAAATCTCAAAAATTATCATATCGATATTACTGATCCCCTAAATTGACATTATCAAAATGACTAAAGAATTAAGTATTGAAATTAAATATTCATTTTCAAAACAAACAGACTATAAAAATAAAATAGTTACAATCTATGAACTTGATAACATACAAAGACAACGTTTTGATATTGCAAAAGGCAATAGCACATTACCTCTACAAACATGAACAAATAAAAGACACGATAACTAAAAGATCAAATAAAATTATTAACAAACGATGATGAACCTTATTTTTATGAATTAATTGAAAGACAAGCTAATAATTTTGCATTAAAATTATTAATTCCTGAAAAGTTAGTTATTGAAGTTAGAAAATGACTTAGAAAAATAATAAAAATCATAAATTACAAACAAATGATACACAAACTTGCAGAAAAAAATTTAATGTTTCATATATAGGAATGGAATATAGATTAAGACAATTGGATAAAAATAAGAAAGGATACATTATGAACGAATTTTATTTTGATAATGTAGATATATTAATAAATCACTTATTATACAAATATAAAGAACTCCTTCATTGAAATTACAAAAACTTATATTTCTTATTTGCTTTTTATTCTGGAAACTATCAAGTAGAAGAAAAAGAAGGTATTAGGAGGTTTCATATTCATATCCTAGATATTTATTTAATGCTGATTTTTGAAGCATGGGCATATGGTCCAGTTATAGAGAGGTTTATAACAAAAATAAAAACAATAGTTATTCTGCCAAAAAAATTTGAATTTGATATGAACTCTACAATAGACAAAGAAATCAGTAATTTTATCAATGACATTTCTGAAATGATTATGAATAAGTCCGATTTCGCACTTGTAGACAGAAGCCATGAAGACCAAGTATGGAAAAATGCTATTGAACAAGGAAATTCTACACTATGAAAAAAGAAGATATCGAAAATGAATACAAAGAGATTTTTCAAAATATTTATTAAAAATAAGAAAGGATGCAAAAATTATGGCACATCAATCAGCAGCATTTGGAGGTTATAAAAGGTTAAATAAAACATATATTAATATATAGTAAAAATATTGAATTTAGTGAGGGTCTTATGATATAATTAATAATGTAAAAACAAGAAAGGATCAAAAATAATGAAAGAAAAAAATCTACAAACCAAAAGACTTTTGCAAAATTAGTAAAATAGAAAAAGTTTGGACACTACAACGCTGGGATCGTGAAGGAAAAACTTGTAGCACTATAGAACAAAACACAAACAGACGTTACTACACTTATTCACAATATCTTGAAGTAATGGGTCTAAAAACAATGCCACTGAAGGTCGTACAGTTGTTTACACTCGTGTTTCAAATAGAAATCAAAAAGATGATTTAGAAAAATCAAATTAAATTTCTTAGAGAATTTGCAAATGCTCGTGGTTATATTGTTGATGATTTTTCTATCAGATATTGGTTCTGGGCTGAACTATAATAGAAAAAGAATTTAACAATATTTTATATGCAACTGACATTAAGAGATTGATAATTTCTCATAAAGATAGATTTGTCCGATTTGGTTATGATTGGTTTATTAAGTTTTTAGAAAAATAAAAGGTGTTGAAGTTATTGTTGTTAACAATGAAACTACATCCCCAGAATCAGAAGTTGTACAAGATTTAATATCTATAATTCATGTATTCTCATGTAGAATTTATGGACTTAGAAAAATACAAAAAGTAAAATTAAGGATATTTTAAATGAAAAGAACAATAACAATTGATTATTTTTAGAAAAATAATGTAGATGATTTAGAAAAACTTGGACAAGATTTTTGCGTCTGATATTAATTATTTTTTTATTATAGATTTTCTAGTGTAAAAAAATATGGACAACTTAAATTTTAGAGAAATTCGAGATACTATTCTTAAAGAATTAGATCATTTAAATTTGAGTGGACATTACTTGCAACGTTGTTTAAATGCAGCATTAAGTAACATTAAATCTATGTGGTCTAATACTTTTAGATTTATTAAATCTAATATAAGCGCTAATAAAAATTTAACAAAAGAAGAGAAACATTTTTTTATTAACAGTTATTAAAATTAAATCTTTTGTAGATTATATTGTAAATACAAACAAAAGTTTTGACGAATTATTAAAGTCTAAGTATTTCTTAAATTGGAAAAAGAAAATCCAGGTTATATTATAGATGAAAGAAAAATTAGACAATATTTAAAACGACAAATAAGAAAAACTTAAACCAAAAAAATCCCACATACTAAAAAGAAATATTTTAAAATAGATTCAACATTATATTATTTCAAAAATGGTAATTATACATAACAAATCCTTATAAAAATATAATAGATTTGAATTAGTTTCAGTTAATAAAGATATATATAAATCAGAAGCAACAGTTCATTTTAATGGAAACAAAATTAGAATTGATTTCCAATTTCAATAAAAACAAAAAGAAATTAACTAATGATAAGATTGACGAAATTGGAATAGATAAAGGTTTTATTGATTTAATTACAACTTCTAATAATACAGTATACGGAAAATAACTTTTTGTAATATAGTGAAACCTCATATTGATAAATATTTAAAAACACAAAAAGAACGAGGTAAATATTGGGGATTAGAACGAGGTAAATATTGGGGATTGTATCATAAATATAAAGATAGTAATCCTGAGAAAGCTGAAAAACATTATAACTTAGGATATGTTAAATTTAATAAGAATAAAAAAATTTAACAAAAAGAAAACTAAAAAAAGAAATTTATCAATTACTCTATAAATGAATTCATTAAAAATGAAAAACCAACTGAAATTATTGTTGAAGATCTATCATGGGATAAAAATCAAATAAAAAGATATAGATTAGGATACAATCTATCATCTTGGGATAAAGGGTATTTACAAGAGCGTATAGAATTCAAAGCCTATGAAAACAGTATAACTGTCACAAAAGTGAATCCAGCCTATACATCACAAATTTGTAGTTGTTGTGGCAAACTTCGTGAAAGAAAGGGAAAACAATTCAAATGTGAAAGTTGTAATATAGTCTTAGATGCAGACTATAATGCATCAATAAATATAAAAAAATAGAAAGGAAACTTCTATTGAAACATATATGAAACCTAGCGAAGCTCTTTGAAATTCTAGGTCTTGTATAATATGAAATTTAATTATTTGATGAGATATGTAAGGCATTAGTATGAATTACATATAAGTAGAATAAGTCTACCCGTCTTATAATTAAATCTTAAACAAAAATTTTACTACGGTTGAGAGGAACATTCTTTTAGAATAACTGCGCCAACCAAGACATATAGTATTTTTAAAAACAAAAAGACAGTTTATTTTTAAATACTATGTGAGCAAATTAGTAAAAACATATTGTACATATTTCAATATGTTTTTAGAAGCAGAAGTAATAATCTTTACAAAAAATAAAGAAGACTTACAAGACTTCATTTTACCTACAATTATTATCAGAAAAAGGTCAACCATATAACACAACATTACTTGAAGTATTTGACTTTGGTCGTGTCGACAAAGAAAAAAGTATTCAACATACTAGAACCTCTTATCACTAAAAAATGAAGATAATTACCAAGTAGAGTTGCGCGTTAATGGTACAGGTCGTTGGTCTTTCAGGCGTAACATTGAGTGGTTCTTCGAACAAGCATTAACCGAAGACTATAAAGATGAAAAATATCGATAAAATCCGCAATCAACTAGAAAAAGTAAAACTTGAAGCTATCTTTGATATTATCGATTTTGAAGCAAGTTCAGATTATATTGATAACTCTATCTATAAAATCGAGAGCTTCAATGGCGAACATACACTTACAACACTAGAAGAAGAATTTTCATAATTATAATGCAGAAAAATCTAATGAAATTCGAATATTGTGATTGGGGCAATTGACAAAAAAATATGCACTTGATTATTTAGAAGAATTTAAACAAGAAGCGAAAGATTCAGAGTTACCACAACAATTATTAGAAGATAATGAAAAACTTCGCAAAAGTATTATCAAAATTAGACGATACTATTTACACAGAATTTGATGAATTTATTGTTCAAATTTTTAGAAAACCTATAATTGTAACTTAAAAATTCTTATAAATCATCAAAGATCAACCACAATTAAAACAAAAATAATCTGTCCCTCGATGGGTTTCAAGCAGGTTCAACTCCTGATACAGAGATAACAGATAACAGAAAACAAGAAAGGATACAAGAAATTATGATAACTCAACTAACAGTAATTGAGGAAGTAATAATCACTACAAAAACACAAAAAAAGACTTTGTCTACTTACAATTATTATCAGAAAAATGAAAAAGAAAATGTTAATTGAAATAATATTAAGAAACAGAATTGAATAAAGGTATGATAAAATGAAACTAAAAAGACATTTATAGTTTATTGTATGATAAAACAAATTTAGAAATTGAAAAAAATAATATAAAGATATATTTTAAATTCAACTTATAAATATTTAAAACGGTTATGGTATTTTCGAAAAAGAAAAAAACTATTATTATTGATGAGTCTTGAAACGTTCATGATTAATAATAAATTATTATTAGATAGTGAGGTAGTTGGTCTAGGCTCTTATGAAGTAACTGATTCTTCTGAATTACATGTAGCAACTGTAATATTTATAGATGTAGAATGATTTTTTTAACGTTTTTTTAGCTATGGTAAAAAAAGCATCAATGATATCCACGATAAGCAAAAAAACTGTAAAAATTTGAGGCTACTTTTAATCTTCATGATTATTATTATGCATATTCAAAAACCAATTGATAATTTTTGTTTATAAAATTGAAAAGCTTTAACGGTAATAATATTCTGACAGCAATAAAAAAATAATTAAAACAAGAAAGGATACAATAATTATGGTAAATCAAGCAGCAACATTTGTTACAATAATAATTTTCTACAAAAAAATAAAGAAGACTTAAAAAGACTTTCATGTATTTACAATTATTATCAAACAAGATTCCTGTGTTTTTAACTATAGTAAAAATCAATAAAGAAAAAAAGTGGTCAACTCTTAGATACACTAATCACAAAAAAATGAACAAAAAAATATCAAGTGGAATCACGCATCGATATCATAGATCCCGAGGCATTTAGAACCAATATTGAATTATTTTTTTCGAAAAAAATACTAACCAAAGAATATGAAGATGAAAAATATCAATGACATCCGAGATAGGCTAAAAAGCAGTAAAAACTTGAGGCTACTTTTGATCTTCGTAATTATGATACATATTCAAAAGGCATCGATAAAATTGTTTATAAAGTTGAAAAATTTTAATGGAAAAAAATATTCTAACAACAATAAAAAGAATAAGAAAGGATACGACACATTATGGCAAATCAATCAGACGCATTTGGGAAAGTAATTATCTCAACAAAAAAATAAAGAAGACTTAAAAAAGACTTCATTTACTTACAACGATTATCAGACAACGATGCAGAATACAACACAACATTACTTGAAGTTTTTAATTTCGGTAAAGTAAATAAAGAAAAAAAGTATTTGAAATATTAGAACCACTTATCACAAAAAGACGAAGACAACTATCAAGTAGAATTAAGCATCAATGGCACAGGATATTGGTGTTTCAAACGTAATATTAAATCGTTCTTTGAACAACCACTAACAGAAGACTATAAAGATGAAACTATTAATTCGATCAGAGATAGGCTAGAAACTATAAAAACTAGAAGCTATTTTTTTGATATTATTGATTTTTGAAGCAGGAGCAGCGTATATTGATAATTCTGTATATAAAAATCGAAAGTTACAATCGCGAACACAAACTTACAACACTTGAAGAAGTATTTTATGAATATAATGCAAAAAAATCTAATGAAATTCAAATATTGTGATTGGGCAATTGATAGAAAAATACGCATTAGAAAATTTAGAAGAATTTAAACAAAATGCAAAAAGATTCTGAACTACCTCAAGAATTATTAGAAGACAACGAAAAACTTCGTAAAAAGCATTAGCAAAAGTTAGACGATACTGTTTATACAAATTACGACACGTTTATTGAGGACATTATAGAAAGGATGTAGAATATGATGAGTTTTAAATTTATTGCAACTGATGGAAAAACAAGAGTTATTAGATCAGAGCGAAATTACGATGCACTAATCGAACAGCATTGAAGAAAAATGAACAAAAACCTGGGATGAAAAAGAATTTCAAGTTATTGAAGTAAGAGATAAAGAAAATAAAATTAATTTTAACTTACAAGATAATGATTACCCTGATGTCGATATAATCATAAATACATTACACGGTTTTTAAAGATTTAGAATTAACATTTAGTGACTTTCATTGAAATTCAAAAGACAAACAGGAACATTCATATCATGATGACGAAATTTCAGTTTACGAATTCTATCGATGTATTACTGGAAGATGAACTTGATTATCTTCCAATTAACCTAGAAGGTCGTTTAAAGACAGACGATTATGCGTTTGACTATAAAAAGATATTCAATATAGAATATCTAAAAGATTTAGTTCTAAATGCAGATAATGTATTTATAACAGAAAACGGGATATAGTTGTTATTATATCAAGATATTGAAGAAAGTTAGTGAAAATATGAAATACATAGACATAGCAAAACCCGACTATTTTAGGAAAATTAAAAGAAAAACAGTATAGATATTTCAAATTTTGAAGTAACAAATGGTGAATATATTGATATAAGAAAATTTATAAAAGAATTAACGCCGTTTCAAAATCAAAGAAGAATCTATGTATCGACACCAAAGCAAAAGTTGAAGATAATGATATAATTATCAATAGTTGCAACAAGGAAGACATGAAGAGATTTTTCATTGCGTACGAATTCGTAAAAAAATATTATCAAAAAAACGACAAAAACAAGAAAATGATGAGCTTTACAGGTTTAAATAAATTTCTAGAGAGTTTCTTTACTAAACAATATACAACAAATCTATTACTCCCTGATAGACTACGAGACAATCTCATAAAACAAATTATTAATGAAGAAGGTTTTGAAAATAAAGTTATAACAGATCTCGATAAAAAGAATCATTGTTCGTAAACTATCAGAAAAGGCAATCGTGCCAATAGGATTAGTAGTAGATAAAGTAAGACGCTATCAATTTTAACAGAAAAGGTAATGATATGCACAAATTAATATTAAAAATGACATACACAACCGAAAAATTTGACATTGAACCATCACTAGATGATATAATTAAGGTACTAGAAGAATTCGATTCAGAAGATACTATTGGAGATATGATTATCAAAGAAGATAATTTAGAATTAATGAACAAATTCTTCTTATGCGAAGAAATAAGTAATATTATAAGTACGTTAGAATGGTTTAAATCACAAAACGTAACATTTGATGAATTTATAGAAATCCAAAATAATGCAGCAATTCCAGCAATGGAAGATAATACATGTGTTTATAAATCAGTGGATGATTTCCTAGAATATGCACTGTTACCAAACCCATTCCAATTTATGCAAGGATTACCCTTATATCCAGACTTACAAAAATAAAAGATGTAAACAAATATTACAACGTAGAAAAAATTAAAGAAGACCTTATTAAAGGGCACATAATAAGCTTTCGTTATAGAAAGCGGAAAATATATTATTATAGAAAGTAGACGGTGAATAAAAATGAATCCTAAAGTAGTAAAAATTCATTACTAACTCACTAATTGCACTTAGTGTAGTTGCTATTGGATTTTTGTGTTTTCGTAGCACACATTATATTATCAGCATTTGAGGATTAGAGGTGATGAAAACAGACGAAAAATTTTATTGATGATTTACTACCATATCTAAATGTTGGTAGATCAGACGATTATCATTATACAAAAAGTAATACTGGATATTAACGATGTAGAAAGTACGGGAAACATATGATCAAAGCAGACGAAAATTTTTTAAAAGAAATATAAAGAATATATTAAAGAAGGCACTATGAGCGGTGACGCTCGCCCTGTTTATAGTAATGGAGAAAAAAGCTAACTCAAAATATGTAACACAAGTATGCGACACTTATGATTTATCAAAAGGTGAATTTCCAATAACAACACTTAGGCAAATTCCAATTAAATCAGCAATCAAAGAAATCTTCTGGATTTATCAAGATCAAAGTAATGAACTTAGTATTTTAGAAGATAAATACAACGTAAAATACTGGCGACCATGGGAAGTTTCGGGTACTGGCACAATCGGTAAAAAGGTACGGTGCAGTAGTTAAGAACATAAAATTATAGATAAAATCTTAGAAGATTTAGAAAAGAATCCTTGGAATAGAAGAAATGTTATCTCACTATGGGACTATGAAGCTTTCAAAAGAAACTGACGGGTTGCTACCTTGTGCATATAACGTCATGTTTGATGTGAGACAAATTGATGACACGATGTATTTAGATTGTACCTTAACACAAAGAAGTAATGATATGCTTGTGGCTCACCACATTAATTCAATGCAATATGTAGCGTTGCAAATGATGATTGCTTGTCATTTTCGGTTGGAAAGTAGGTAAAATTCTGTTACTTTGTTAACAATTTACACATCTATGATAATCAGTTCAAACAAGCAAAAAGAATTATTATCAAGAGACGGTAAAACCTGTAACCCAAGATTAGTTTTAAAATTGTAAACCCAAAACTAACTTTTATGATATTAAACCTGAAAACTTCGAACTAATTGATTACGAATATTGTACACCACAATTAAAATTTGATTTAGCGATTTAGGTGTAAAAAGTTATGAATAATTTAGAACGATTTATACTAAAAACTTTGTATTACCTAATTGGTTACTCTATACTACTGTAATTTGTGGAATATTACTAGTTCTCGCTATTGTTTCTGAAATTTCTCAAATTAGATAAACGATCTGAAGAAAGTCCAAAAAATAAGTATTTTTATTTAATACTTCATGCATCATCTTACCTTTACTTGCTGCACTATTAACATATTATATTAAGCCACAATATAACAATTTAGAATCATTGAACCAAAATTATAATATCCTGGTAACAGAAGGTCAAGGTAAAAATTCTTTTTAAAATATGATCTAAAAAGAAAAATAAAATACTTTAGCGATAACAGAACATTAATTATCAGAAAAAGAAAGAACGGGCAACGAAGACAAATACTATGCTAAAATTAGCAATAAAGAAATAGAAACAACGCTAAAAGAAATTAAAGATGTTGTTGAAAAATCTAAAAACAAACAAATCGAAGAAAAATTAACATTAAAAAGATTTAGGTGATTATAATGAATAGTAATATATTTGAACACATTTTTAGAATTATTTAGTTTTCTTGGACCAAGAAAACCAATTGAGTATAAAACCCAAAAAGTGATAAAGAAGCTTTTTAAAACAAGACGCAAAAAGCTATTAGCTGAAGATTTTTAAACAAGTAGGTGAAGACTTGAAATTAACAGCGGAGAATTTTTATCAAAAATACAAATAAAAACAACCATCCTGTTTCTGGTGAACTTAGAGTCGTTCGATTCGTGCTCAGGAATTTTTCATATTATAAGAAAGGATAATGAAAATGAAAATTAAAGAATTATATGAATACAACCCCGACGTACTAAATTACATTAATAATCAAAAATTCTTTGAACTTGAATTAGATGAAGATTACAAAAATTCCATTAGGAAAACTTGCAAAAACATTACTCTGTTAATTTAGATACTGACCAAAAATCGATACGGACAAGCATTCGATATCTGTAAGAAAAATATTAGGATATCACGAAGAGTTAAACGATATAACAAGCAGATCCGTCAGATATCTAGCTATTCAATTAATTTTGCCTAATAAGTTAATTGAATTATATTTAGATGACTATAAAGATAAGAATAAAATAGAAGATTATGAAGATATTGAGGTTAGTGATTTCACAAATTATATATCAGAAGCATTAGAATTATCAAGAGAATTTATCAAAAAATAACTTTTAATACAACAAGAATTGATTTATTAAAAAGGATATACCATAGTGAACCAAACATTTAACGAAATTATAGAGCAAATTAAAAACGGAAAAATTAAATTCTACAATTCATAGAATGATAACTTATTATACACCATTAACTCAGTATACACCAAAAACATCGATCAATTAATTTACATTATAGTTAAAAACTACATCATCAACTTAATTGATGATTTAGATTCATATAATGTTCAATTTTATTTTTAAAACTAAAAATAAATCTCTCGAATTAATTGAAATATTAAATGAAAACTTAAAAGCAACGAGAATATATTTTGATATATTTGCTCATCAAATTAGTTCTTTTTCAATTGATATTCCAATACCTGAATATGATGAAGAAAACGATATTTAAAGATTATATTAATAATCTATTAGACAAAATCGATTCTAATATTATAAATAAATGCAACAACTTCAATGTAGATGAAGAATTTGAAGAAGTATTCAGCTATCAAGATATCCCTTCTGCTATTTTTTATCTAAACTTAATAAAGATAAAAGATTCTTCAAAAACTTCGCTAAAAAATGTAAAAACCTATAGACATTAATAAATTAGAAAGGATATACCATAAAATGAACCAAACATTTAACCAAATTAAAGAACAAATTAAAAATGGAAAAATTAAATTTCCTTATTCAGATAAAATATTTTGAAGAATACTCACCAGAAAATGTTGATCAACTAATCTGCATCGCAGCTTATAACTATATTGTTGACTTAGTAGAAAGCTACGACTCTTATGTCACTGACTGCTCTTTTAGAACTAAAGGTAGTGATACACCAATAAAAGAATTAATAAACAAAACATAAAAATCAACAGGTGTATATTTTTAATATTGAGGCACCTAATGATAGTTGGCTTTATGTAGAAGTATATTTCCCAGAATACAGCAAAGAAACAAATTTTAAAGAATATATCAATGAATTATTCGCTTTAATAGATAATAGATCAGTCGAGCGCTGCCTAGAATTTAGTGCAGATGAAGAGTTCAATGAGTTATGGAATAGCAATTTCTCAATATAGTGCAAGAGATTTCTTAGAATTCTAGACAGTGACGAAGCATTCTTTAGAGAATTTGCGGGATAGAGTGAAAAGGGGAGCGAATTTATGGCAGATTATATAGTCGCTAAAAGTGCTGAACTATCTAAACGATACGAACCTCGTTATGTCGTTGTTAACGAAGAAACAGGTGAAATTTTTAGATAATAAACGATACGAACCTCGTTATGTCGTTGTTAACGAAGAAACAGGTGAAATTTTTAGATAACGCAAACGGTTATGGATATAAAAGCATTCAAGCAGCACATAAAGGCTGGGCATATAAAAGTAAACCTAAAGAAGAAAAAGACAAACTTAATAAACAACAGTTACTAGTTAGTGAACTGGATTAAGGAAAATAAAAAGAAAGTAGAAGATGTTGATTATTTATATTTTTTACGCTTTTAAAGACCGTGTAGAAGTTACCAATAAAGACGTTGAAGAAGTTATCGGAAAAACATGACGAATTCACAACAAAACAATTCCTTTACGTTTATAACAATTACAACCAAGTTAAACGTAATCTGCGAAAAAGCAGGATTAATAGAAGAAAGACAGTACAGTAAAAAGAAAAAGAAAATAATTGATTTTAATTACACAGATTTTTAATGAAAGGTGAAAAATATGGAAAATTATATTAACGAATTTTTAGATAAATTATCTGAAACTCTAACTGAAAATGATTTAGCATTATTACTAGAAGATTTGGAAGATAACGTTAACTTATACGATGAAAAATATTTCGATATCTATATCTATGATTCTATTTCTCCATTATCATTCAATGAAATAGAACAAAAAGATTTCGAAAAATCGGATATTACAAAACAAAATGACGGGAACACATCATGGATCAGGCACTTTTTCTAAGGTGTCGTTAGCAATACGCTAATCGACTTTCTTAGGGTTTTACCCTAAACCCCTGAAATCTTAAAAATACATCTTTTTAATAAAAATTAGTCTATATATAGACTTTAAATTAAACAGAAAGGTTCAAAAATTATGGAACAAAAATAAAACAATACATGTCATTTTATTTAAAAAGTAGAAATAAAGATAATAAAACATATTGAAGGATTCAAAGAACGCAGTAATTTTTTTATTTTCAGCAAATCATATTCTGAATTATTACCAGACTTTTAAAGCTTTGCAGAAAAAGGTGTTAAAGGAGAATTATGTAGAATGTACATGTCAGTAAAACCCCTAGAAGTAATTCTAAGATTTTTAAAGCATTACAACACAAAATGATTGACAGTGAATTTGATTTATCAACGCTACCGCAAAAAGTTGCTTCAATTGCTGCATTAAAAGGTAACGCTGATGATTCAAAAAATCTCAAATGGTTATTTGACTTTGACCCAATTGCTAACGCAAATATCAAAAGAATCTGTAAAAGAATTTGTAGAAGACATTAAAACTTACATGAAAATACGCAGCGTAAAAACGATACACCAATTGATATTGAAATTCGTAAAACACTCAACGGTTATGCTGTCATTCTAGATAAACGTTTTGATACACGCCCTTACTCAATAAATGGAAAAAATACTGAGTTAAAACGTGACGCAATGTTATGTTGTAATTGAATACCAAAATTAGAAAGGCAGTAATTTTATGAAATTTATTAAATTAAAAAGACTATTCAGGACATTATTTTTATGTAAATACTTATGATATTATACTCATAGAATATTATGATATGGATTTTTCTAAAATCTACTTAAGAAAATCGTGAATACCCAATTGTAGCAAAAAGAGATACCAGAAAAAATTTATGACAAAATAAAATCGGAATAGAAAGGATTACACCAATGGAATACGAAGAAATAAAAATTAATAGAAGAATACGAAAACAGAAGGTAGTTTTTAGTGTTACTGAAATTTTCGATGCACTTAACAAAACGAGTTTTAATTATCACAAAAGATGAAAGAAAAAGAATTATTAAATTTTATCAAAAATGAAATTAATAATTGAACGATTACTCTGATTCTAAAAAAAGAATATGATAATAAGCTTCACTATACAACTACTGTTTCAAGTAACGTAACATCAGTTAACATTTGTTCAGGAAATGGTAAAATTAACTATTAAAAGTGCATTTCTAATACATACTGTTAAATAAAACAATCCAATCATCCCTGGTGGGTAAAGAGCACGTCTCGATTCGTGCTATGATTATATCAAAGGAGAAAAATAATGAAAAAGAATACCCACGAATATTTACTATCGCTGAAAAACACGGCTTCAAAGAAATATATAACGATAATAGTAACTCAGTATTCGAAAAATAAAGACTATTCATTATGTATCGAAATTGAAGATGACCTGTTTTTCGCATATATTATCGACCAATACTATGAAGAACAAATTGTGAAAATAGTTGCATATGATTATGTAGCATTCCAATATGAATTAGAAAAATTACTTAAAAAGATTGGAGAAAAATAATGGAAAATAAATTTTTAAAATAATTTCGAACATATTTTTAGATGAAATATATTCGTATCATGATGATCCACTATGATATGGAATATTTCGTATCATTCTATTTTTGATGAGGACGAAAACCCACACATCCTAATAGACGATGCATGGTCATTAGATTATACTATTCAAATTTATGATTTTCGAGTAGAAGATATCAAAGACTTATCAAAAGATGAATTACAAGAAATACTACAGACACAACTCAATCGAACAATCGAATCTGTAACAAATAAATTAGAAATACTAATTACAAAAACTAAAGAGTTCGTAAAGAATAATATTAACGATATTATAGAAGACGCTAAAATCTCACCACCAACATAACGATACTTATTACTTAGCATTAGGTTATGTAAATGAACAATTATACTATCATTTTGATACAATTACAGAAAACGCATATCTTTTATGAAATTTATGATACTGAAGAAGACACTGATCCAAATGATCTTATTAGGTTTAGGCTGATGAACAGCATGAACTCTCAAATATCAAGGTGGAAAAATTGCATTAGAATATCTGAGCAGGTGAAAAAATTATGAAATCGAAACAAAATATAATCGATGTTGCAAAAATACATAATAAAAATACGCAAAACGACAATAATCATCATTTATCGGTTTTTTAAACTTGAAAATTTATTATATTACATTAACTATATATTCATTGATTGAAACAAATGAACTGATGTTCGACTCATAAAGTTGAAATCACAGATTATGGTATCAGATACACTGAAATTAAAAACCTATTTTTGGTCGGCTAGATTATATGCATATGTGGCATAAAGATGTATACTATGAATTTACATCTATATGGGACTATAAAGAAGTGTCATATAAAGACACATTGACTAATGACGATAAAAATTGTACACACCGTTTTAGAAAAATTAATAGAGATTCCTGAAATTTACGTAGCAAGATCTTATTAGAAGCCAAGGTCCTTACATTACTGCGAAAAGAAATATATACCAATATCATATGAAATGTTATATAATTATTTCAAAGAATGAATATAAAAAGAAAGGTCATAAAAATGAAAGCATACAAAAATTATTTGATGAATTATCAATACTATCAGAAAAAAATACAATTGTTCGGTAAACTTTCCAGTAAAAATTAAAAAATGGTAAATTAACATATAGAACTAAAGATATCGAATTGTTTACACAAATAAAGATCAAACAGAAGATATACTTAACGATCTTGATACAATACTGCTAATTTTTTTATGGAATTAACCCAGAAAATAAAGAATTAGATATACTCATCACAGTAATTCTAGATGAAGGTAACACGGTAAGAGTTACAGCAATGATTGGAAAAATAATTAAGAAAGGATACAAAATATTATGATAAACATATCAACAGCATACTGGTACAGTACGTTTATATGCAAATTCAAAACGTGATATTATAGATTTTTATTAAATTGCAAAAAGAATCTGAGAAAAAGAAGAATATAAAAACAACAATACTTTCCACCAAAAGAACTAGATAAAAATATTATCCTCATAAAGAAGGATATACAATTACATTAGATATTCATGGAACAAGTTCACTGACATTTGATTTCAATATGGAATACTTTTTTCAAAAATCCATTTCGCTCACCATTTGAAGAAATTGAACTAAGTCTATTACAAAAAGACTTAAATCAAAAAGTTTTTGCAGCTGATTTTCATATTATAAACTACTCACCTAGTCTTAAATTCTTATCTGAAGTCAAATTTGTAACAATATGGGAGCACACTAAAACAGAATTTTACCTATATTATGAAGAATCAGAAGACTATACAGCAGCAAACTGCAGAGAAATTGGGTTATATAACGACCCCTTACGACCCAGATTTCTCATTAAGACATTTTTAATGAATTTATATTAAAGGTTAGAAGAAAATATAATTCAACTAATGACGAAAAACTAAAAAGAAATTTTAATCGACATTATAGATAACAAAGTAAATACCCAAGAACAAATTAAAAACAATGCATTCCGAGGTATCACATGATTTTGAAGAATTTTTGAATAAATTACTTTAAAATATATCAACTAAATTTTTAAATAAAAGAAAGGATGCAAAACACTATGGCAAATATATCATCAGCATTTGGAACTTCCTACTTACGAGCAAAAATCAAAACAAGACATTTTAGACTTTATCAAATTACAACAAGTATCGGAAGAATTTGTAATTGAATACGAAACAAACCTGTATCCAGATGATAACCCAGAAGAACAAATCACAGAAGAAGACGCAGGGTTATATGAATTAGTATTAGATATTAACGGATATGGACGTTGGACATTTAATTACAATATGGAAGGATTCTTTAACTTTCCATTTAATCGTAAATTTAAAGAAAAAGAGTTTACCGAATTACAAGAAAAACTTAAAGAAAAAGAATTTACAGCACAATTCTCAATCATCGACTGTGAGGAAGGACAAGGATTCTTATCTGAAGGTGAATACGTAACTACATGGAAAGACGGAAAATCTAATTTCGACATTTGTTCAGAAAAATACAGTAGACTACACAGCTAAGAATTGTAGACTATTTGAAATTCACGATGACCCTTACGATAGTGAATATGCATTAGAAAAACTTTGATGAGTTCATGAGAGAAGTAAAGAAGAATATGAAAACAACAAAAAGACGAAAAAAATACAAAGATGATTTAAAAATATATTCTAGATCATCCTGAACACACTAAAGAACAATTAGAAGACCTTGGTATGCCTGTTTATTGGGATTTTTGAAGAATTTATTTATGAGTTTATTTCAGAGTATGAAAGGATATAATCTTATGGAAAAGACACTGCCCAAAAAAAGCATTTTCAGAATAAACAAGTAGTATTTGAAATACTTCACGTCATAGAAAAATCCTGATACATTTTTATACAAAAAGATTTTAGAAAATTTCCTTTCATACCTAAAATGATAATGAACTAGAATATATATGAGCAAAACGTTCAATCAAGACACATTTATAAAAATTATTGCTTAATACAAAAACAATAAAGATATTAACCATATTGATGAACTAGTACCATTAGGTATTCAAGTAGCAGTAGAAGGTGCTAAAATCCAAAAACACACCCTATGAGTATGTGTATCGACTGAATGCACAAAAACTATTTCGAATTTTACTACGACCAATTAGTTTATAGATATTTAAATGCAAATGAATCAAAAAACCTTTGTAGAAAGAATTAACAATATATTCTTTACGCTTATATTAATAAATAAGGTGATAATAAATGACAATATTAAAAACTAACTGAACATATTATTCATCAGCCTGAAAAGAATAAAATTATCCAATTAGACAGCGCTGATATTTACAAAAATTTACTTAACTGAACCTAATGTTAAATGTAACAAAATGATCCATTCTTTACAACATTTACACTCAATAAAATGCCACTACCTGTCATATTCGGTTCTGAAATAATATTATTAAGCGGTAAAGTGGTTCATGTAAAAGAAGATCCGCTACAAATTAAAAATCTAATAGAAGAAAGACCTATGCCATTAGACACACCTTATAAAAACCAAAGAAACCGAATATAACACGTTTCTATATAATGAGAGAAAGAAATACGAATTTGATGAAAAAGTAATTATACCAATTTTATTAATATTTATTATAACTTTCTTAACACTCTATACATAAAACTCTGACACTTTTTATCGCAAACATGAAAAAAATTTATTTATGAATTTTTAGAAAATATGAAAGGATATAAAAACAATGAGTTCTGCATTAATTATAACAAATAATTTATACAATAAACCTATTAACGCAATGCATTATGGTTGGAGTGGATCTACTCCAGCTGCAATTGTTGAATTACAAAATATTATAACGTACATGAGGTGTAATGAAAAAATCAACACTAAAGATGAACTCAACTGTTTACTATTTGAATTATCAAAAAGGTGTTGACAAGTATTACAAAAATTATTGAAAAGCGCCTCGCGCATTCTCCATCCAAACTTGTTTGGGTGGCGTAAGCGAGGCGTTACTTAATATCTTGGTTTTGGATGTATCTAGATACAATCTCATGTGAACGTTCTGATACTCCACCGATAAAATAAGATCTTGACCAAAAATATGGTTTCCAATAATATTTAGATAGAAAAATCAGAAAATTCTTTCTTAGTAATCTTGATGTAACTGTTTTATAAGTGTTTACAAGCTTACTAAGTTGAACTTGTGGTTTAGCTCTGAATAAAAATATGTACATGATCTTTGTCAGTGTTGATTTCTAATACTTGACATTCAAAAGTTCGACTCAAAAAAAGTCTATATGTATGACTTATTAATCTTTTTAACTTCTTCTGTTAGTACAGGGTGTCTGTATTTAGTAACTATAACTAAATGATATTCTAAATCAAATACTGCATGTTGGTTTTTATCAATCATTGGTTAATTCTCCTTGCTAATCATGTTAAAGTATGTTATAATATAAAATTAAGAAAGATATCATAACTAAATTTCTTTCTATTTAATTTAAGTATACTACAAAAGAAAGGAGACTGTCAATATGAAAATAATGTCTAGTTATGCTATTAAATTAGCTGGAGATCTAAAAGCTTTAGAAAACTCAATACTCATCTATAGAGAAGCTCTTGCATTTGTTATTCCTATTGTAGATAAACATTGGGGTGAAATAAAAGACTTTGAGTTTAGCAATGAACGAAATAACTATGTTGAGAAACTTATTCATTCAACAAAAGATAATCAGCTTATTTATAATTTTGATGAAGAATTTCATAAGTTCCCATGTTATTTACTGTAGAGCTATTGTTGCAAGTGCGATTGGCATAGTCTCATCTTTCGTAGTAACTTAGCAAATTGGGAAGAGAAGAAACATGAATTAGAAGGGACTGGTCAGAAAAATACCACAACATCCTCGTTTAAGTATTCATCACTATGATTATCCCTCATATTATAAGAACAATCTTTTTCGTAATTTTAATCCGGAAACTCAAACTATAGAACTTAAAGTTTTTAAGAATAATGATTGGGTTTTTTTGAAACATATGATTAAAAACCTCTGATTGTAATTATTATAAGAAAAAAATCTAGTAAATAAGAAGCAGAATGTCCCTACTATTAAGAAAAAAAGGACGTCGTTTTTATGCGGAGTTTTCTTATGAAGAAAGCGTTCCTTTGATTGATCAAGATGATATTAAGAAAATTTGTGCAATAGACCTAGGTATAGGAACTGACGCAACTTGTTCAATCATGGGTGAAAAACGGTACGATTTACGCTAGAAAGTTTATACATTTTAGTGAAGAACACGACCGTTTAGATACTCAACTAGGGCGCATTAAAAAGAAATCAAAGAAGAGGAAACAAAAGAAACAAAAACTTTGAAACGAGTATCTGAATCTCTCAAGATATTGCGGATAAAACAGCTCGAGCTATATTCGAGTTTGGACATGAACATGGAGTTGATGTCTTTGTGTTAGAATTTCTAGAGTTTAAAGGAAAAACAAGCTGTAAAAAGAGCTCATTTTTGGAGATATAAACGTATATACTCTGTGTTAGGAATGATCGCTCATAGACATGGCTTAAGAATTTCAAGAGTATCTGCTCGAAATACAAGTAAACTTGCTTTTTGACGGTTCAGGAATTGTTAAAAGAGGTTCAAAAAGTTAGTGAAGATACTCCGTATAGTATTGTTCAATTTACTAGTGGTAAGTTATATAATGCAGATTTGAACGCATCATATAACATAGGAGCTCGTTATTGGATAAGGCATATTTTAAAAACCCGTTTCGGAGACGAAAAGGTTAGAAATTGAGGCAAAAGTTCCTCAGTTATCTAAGAGAAACACCTGCACCTTGTCACACTTAATTAGATTAAGAAGTGAAATCTTTGCTTAATGTAAAAAGAACTCAGGCTTAATCTGTATGGTGAGAAAAAGGAGTCAATAACTAGGACGAGGTTGGAACACCGAACCTGTTATTGAAGCGCCATCCAAACTTGTTTGGGTGGTGAAGTTTCACACATGTCAAAATTACGCAACACATCATATCGAAAATTGATTGGAAGATCACTGATGGTACACTAGATGTAGATAATTCAACAGTAACAATCCAAGTCTTTTAGAACCCCACCCTGGGAAAGTTGAACCTGATAGGTTACTAACAATTCTACTAAGAACAAAAATTTCAGACTTAAATGAACTTATTGAGCAATTAGAAAAAGCATATTGGAATGACTTGTACCCGACAAATGGTACGTACGTATATAAACTTGTATTATAATATTATTAACGAATACGAAAGGATGTAAAAATTATGACACACGAATCAACAGCATTTGGAACATGTTACCTGCGAGCAAAAACTAAAGAAGACATTATGGATTTCTTTTGATTTACAAGTTGCTTCGCAACGCTATATCTGGGAAGAAACTACATTAGAACTACCTGATAATTATGAAAACAAAAATAACTAAAAAAAGAAAAATGGATTATATGAATTAAAACTTGTAATCTATGGTCATGGGTTAAACAACTTCACAGGAAATATGGAAAAATTCTTCATATCAGCATTTTCTAAAAATTATGGTAATCCATATTTAATTGAAATTCGTGATGACCTTTATAACAAATATCTAGAAACAGAATTTGATATTGTAGATTACGAAGAATCAGCTAATTTTTATAACTGACGGTCATTATATCAATAAATTTGAAAAATCATATCTCAACTTTTGATACATTAAAAGAAATCACAATTGACTTCAATGCTACAAATTGTAGAAAAATATGACATCTATTTAGACCCATATGATAGCAACTACGCATTGGATAATTTTTGATGATTTTATGGAACGTGTTAAAAAGATAAATATGAAGAATTTGGATCAGATGAAACTCTACAAAACATGATAGAACATCCTGATCACACTAAAAATCAATTAAAAATATCCAACACCAGTTTATTACGGATTCGATATATTCATTGACGAATTCGTTGAAATCTATGAAGAAATTTAATGAAAGGATACAAAAAACAATGCACGACATATTGACAACTCCACCAAAATTTAAAATTTTAAAAACAGGCGAAATTCTAGACGTTACAAGAATTGATCACGCTACCGGAACTATTATAGGAAGTGACGGAACGCAATACTCTGAAGGTGAATATGAATTAAAACCATTTACAGGTAAGGTTGATCGTAATGGTGAGAAAATTTATTACGGAGACTTTTTAACAGAAGAAGGTTTCTTTGGACACAATTCACAAGATTATGGAGAAATCGTATGGGACGACGTTGATAGAGAATATTGTATTTCATGGGAATTAGAAAGTTTCACTGAAACAATTAATTGCTCAGAAGAATATGTTCTTTGCAATGCACCATCTTATGATGATTGGGAAGACGACGAAGATGTTTAAATCAAGATTAATTTTTAAGATTTGCATTTTAAAAATAAGTGATGTTAATACAACATCATATACATTGTGGTTTGGGAGGTATGTGAATTTCAAATTTGCATGCCGAGTTCAGAATTATAATTCCGAGAGATTCCAAATAAATTTTTAATTACGACAGTAGAATTTTTAAATACAAATATGTTATAATTGGTTATCGCCATGGAGGAAATAAAACAATTATCATTGTTATGCTAATAGTCACGGCAGTATCTATGTAGGTACTGACGTAATTGTTATTTTTATAAGAAAGGAGTAACACAATGAACTCATTACGAGAAAGAAAAAGTGAACTAGAACAAGAACTAGCAGAAATAAACAAACATTTAGAAAATGAAAAGTAAACTCAATAAAACAGTAGAACAAATTAGTATAAAACTAAGAGATGCTCACAAATTATTCCCAGAAACACCACTGCAAATTCACCATAATCCTTATAATAATAGAGTAGTAATCAAAAGAATATTCATTAATCGATACAAATCATTATTATACACACCAAATTGATTATGATAATTTAGAAGAAAGTTTATCAATATTTGATGACATATTAAATAACCCAGATAAATACCGCAAGCGTCACTGAACTTATCATAAAAACATTTAAAAGACTCAGAATGAATGAAGCATACCTAATTTCAGGCACATTTGTACACAGCTCTAAAAGTTTTTACAATATGGTTCTGTATTAGAAGAATTATTCATTCGTGGTACGTTTGATGATGAAAAACAATCTTACACTAAAAACTAAAATCACTTATGAACAAATAGAAACCCTTTCTGATGAATACGACATCCAATTAAATGGTTTTGATTTCACAGTTAATATATGTCTTGATGATGTCGACTCATTAGATTTTACTAATCAATATGCTTGTACAATAGAAAAATGTCAATATAGACAAAAATACTACGTATTATCGATACGTTAAAAGAAACAACACGCAAAGACAGTATTATTGTCAATTTCAATAATTAAGGTAGGTAGAATTTATGATTAATAATAAATTAAATCTAAATGAACTGAAATTGTTTTCTGGACTATACAATACAATATGGTTAAATGATGATTTATATGAAGAATTAGAATCGACTCAATCTAATTTTTATATAGACACAATTGAATATTTAAATAATATCGGAGAATTATATTGTGAGTATTTTTAAAAAGCATTTTTAATACAAAAGTGCAATGTACATTCAGTTTTGGCTCAAAAGATTATTCTACAATTCGATACACCATTAGATGAAATATTAAAAATTTATAAGGAATATAAATACATATGATTTTGAATTATACAACATTTATCAAGATTTAAAATGGTCATGAATTGTTTTATGAATTAATTCAAGAAAAAGCAGGTGAATTTAATTGACTAATTTAAGTCCACTAAGATACCCAGGTGGTAAAAATAAAATTTATGATAAGGTCTTAGAATTCCTAAAACCTTATAACTCAAGTACCTACTCAGAGCCTTTCGTAGGTGGCGCTAGTTTAGCACTTAGATTACTGTATAATAGAAGTAGACAAAAATTATAATTAATGATTATGATAAATCTGTTTTATGCCTTTTTGGTATTCAGTATTAAACCATACAGATGAACTCATAGACATTATTAAAAACGAGACCTATTACAATAGAAAACTGGTATAAACATAAAGCTATTATGAAAAATAAAGAAAATGAGACCTAATCTTTAAAAATTAGGTTTTTCAATGTTATTTTTAAATAGAACCAATCGTTCAGGAATCTTAAACGCTGGTGTTATAGGTGGCTTCAAAAGCAAGAAGGTAATTATAAACTAGATTGTAGATTTAATAAAAATAAAATTATTAGAAAAAATTAAAAATAATTGGTGGATTGCGAGATAATATTGAATTATACAGCATGGATGTAAATGAGATTCATAAAAAAGTTATTCCAAAAGATTCATTCACATTCTTTGATCCACCATATTATCATAAAGGTAAATCATTATATCCTGAATTTTCACAGAAACTGATCATATCACGTTGCGTGATACAATAGAAAAATACATGGAACGTAGTCCTTGGATAATTACATACGATAATGCTCGATGAAATAAAAGAGTTGTATTCTAACTATGCAATCGAGGAATTCTCAATGCATCATTCAGCTGCAAAATAAAGGACAAACGACTAGATTATCATTTATGCAAAAGGGTGAAATAAAAATGATACAATTTTAACAAAATAATAGAACAAATAAAAATAAAGAAATCAAATTCTACGACTCAGACATTATCCTTGATAAATATAACATTAATAATATTAATCATTTTAACATGTGCAATCATAATTAACTATTTAGAAAACGAAAGTAAACAAGATTCGACAGTTGCGATATATGAACACACATTTCGAATGCACTAATACACCTTTTTAGAGATTCATTAACGATAGACGAGTTACTGGACACAGATAAAGAATCTTATGAATTATATTATGATTTAGAATCACAAAGACTTCACATATGGTTACCAATTACAATAACTTTTCCAAAATATGAAAATGAAGATTATGAAAAATATATAGAAAATGTAATCAAAGAAGTAAAAACAGCAAACTGATGTTGCAGTCGGAAATTTTTGATCCAGAAGATTATTTTTGAAGATGTTTATTTTTCCTGGTGGAAATTTTTGGAGCGCGAGAAAGCTTACTGCAATTAGATAAAAACAAAAGAGGATTTCATTTGCATTCTCCGAAAATTTAAATTAAAATAAACAAAAACAAAAACAAACCATTCCTGGTGGACTTGAGAGCGTTCGATTCGTGCTTTATGGTTATAATCATTAATATTAGAAAGGATACAAACTATTATGACTATGAGAGATTTTTGCAGAACCATATACTAGCTGTGGCTTATGAGAATAATTTATCAGTAAGTAATCTTCATTTGCAAAAAGTAATGTATTTTTCAATGCGAGAACAAAAAGATAATCTCGAACTATTATCTGAAATATACGACGAACCTTTTTATGTTCTGGCGTTATGGTCCAACAGTTCCTTCAATATATAAAAATATAATGGATATGGTTCAAAGAGCTATTATTGAAAAAGGTGAAAAGATTGATGGATATTCTATTTTGATAATGATATAATTGAATTATTAAACCAAGATATATTTTCATTAATAGATGAAAGTCGTAAAGCATAACTATTGGTTATCTAACGAAGATAAAAATAATTAAAGGTAAAAAGTGATATTGAGTACAGATTTGGGAGGATGTTTTAAGTGAATAATTTAATTTCAAAATCAACAATTCTGACTGATGAAGAATATAGAAACGTAATAGCGACGGAAACAAATAATTTATCACACATATTATTAGTATTGATATTTTTCTAACAGTCTTTGTTGTTACTTATTACTTATCAAAAACATATCGATCTTATTGCATGGATTGTATCTATTATTGCATGTATGATTTCAGCACTATCATTTCCTAGTTTTTATCATATCACTAGCCTGGCTACTTATATTCAAAAATAAATAGCCAACCTGGAAAAACAATGGTTCAAAGAACCCGTACCAATTACTGAAATCAAGAATCATATTAAAAGTGAAAATAATAGATTGACTATTAATCCATTACCTGAAAACTATCAGTACCAAAATAAAACATTAGATAAAAATTAAGCCACATGATTTTAAAATCGATGAGTGTCTATAGAGAATCAAATGTAAAATTAATTGATAGTAATAACAACATTTATGAAATTACTCACGAACAATTAGAAGAACTTAAGAAATAAAAGAAAGGGAAGTTTACTATGAATATGCTAAATTTTTGCAAATCACATATTGGCAATAGCCTATGAAAACAATTTATCTATAAGCAATCAGCAATTACACAAAGTAATGTATTTCATGATAGACCAAAAAGACAACTATGACTTATTAGCTCAAATGTATGACGAACCATTTTATATTTGGTGTTATGGTCCAGTGATTCCCAAATTTTATAGAAAAATATAGAATCTACAGGGCTAGTTCAATAATAGACAAAAGGCAAACGAAATAGCAAGTATTCTATTTTGATGAATCTATAATTAAGTTACTACACGAAGAACCACATTCATTAATAGATGAAAGCCGTAAACATACTCATTGGCTATCAAATAAAGATAAAAATAATTAAAAAGTACTCAGCAATGTTAAATATAGCTTAAATGACGTTTTTAAATGGGGCAACTAATGATAAAAAAATCTACGCTTTTGCGGCATGGGAAAAACTACATTATCTAATAAATATGATTATATCGATGACGATATAGTATACCCAAATCGACCTACCAATTAAAAACCCATGACATTGTTTTAACAAATGAACCAACTGACGATTGCGATGCATACTTTTTACCACCAAACTATGAGATTGCTTTTTAGTAAATTGTCACCAGATAAACAAAAAATTCTTTAATGAATATGATAATTTATTAAAAATCAATATGAATTAGTTAAAAATAATTATAACCCAAATTATAAAAAGAACACATAACACAAACAGATATTAAAGAAATTCTAAAAAGAGAGCGCAAACTATAGAAAATCACAAAAGACCAACTAAAAACATATAGATATTCAAAATTATTTTGACTATGAAGAGTAATCTTACTCATATAAATATTATTAAAGATGATATAATAATTGACCAAGTAAAAATCAAAACGTTTTCATTAATTAAATATTTAGAAAAGAAAAGATATAACACTTGATGAAAATGAAGATTTTAGCACTGATATATTAAGATTAGCTATGCGATTTACAACGTTTGATTTCCCTGTTGTTTATACTATGAGACAGCACCGTATACTGCATGAATATTGCATACCAGCCCACAAAATGTAATTATATTCATAAAAGCATATTGCGAACCTGTAACATCAAATGAATGGTATCATAAGTTACAATCAGTATTATATGGATATATGTTAAAAATCATCCTGATTTTAATTGTAATCAATTATTAGAAAAATAAAACTAACAATTAAAAATAATGAAATCAAAAGAAATTAACCGTTCAACATATCGCGGTCAACCAACATCTGAGTGAAGTTTTACAAACATTAAAACACCAATTAGTAAATCACTTACTAATTCCTAACGATGCCTACAGAATAAATACATCTGAAGAGTGCACATCAATTAAAAACGACTTTTGAAAAACTATATAATAAATATTTGAAAGAAATTAATAACATTATTAGCAAAATAATAAACCATTCCTGCTCAATACTGAGTATATAGTTCGATTCGTATTATGGTTAAAACAATGATAAAGAAAGAAGGGTTATAAAATGTCACAGGAAAGAGTTAGATATTAACTAAAATCAAAATAAATTCAAGTATATCAGAAATTATAAATAATCTTAATCTAGCAATAGAAAGTAGCTGATTGCTTGGTTTCTAAAGATGATTTCCAGTAAAAGAAGAATTATACAGACTAGTGCAAATAAGTGATAAATGTTCTTGTCAATATTATATGGATAATACATATAAGTTTATAGCACGTCAATATAATATAAAAATAAAAATATAGTTCAAAAATCATGAAATAATAACAGAGTATATACTTCCGTTTACACTAACAATTAAACCAGAAGAACCAATCAATGAAAAAGAAATTTGTAAAAATTAATTAATTTAGACTGGTCTTTACCAGAGTTATATATAAAATTAACGAAGCTCACAATTTAGATATGCAAATAGAATTTAAAGAATCCTTTCTTCGTTAACAGAGAAAAGAACTGCGTTATCTATTAAGTGCGAGTTTTGATGAAAAAATTTCGCAAATAATTGTATGTAAAAAGGAATTATATCAAATAGATGATGACGAACTTAACCAATCAACTGGATCCCGATGCAGTAGAATGTGCAATCAAAAGAAGCAATTAACGATTATTACACAATCGAAGTTGCATGTTGCGATTGGTCTAAAGATATAGATTGTGTTAAATGTTGACGACTTTATCATCAACGATTGTTTTAAAATAATAATCCTGGAAGTAAAACAAATAAATTGAGCAAACATGTATATCCACACATTATTAAGAAAGATTATAAAAACAAAACCACTCCCTGTAGTGGACTTTTAGGGGACGTTCGATTCGTACTACGCGTTTATAAAATTGCAAAACATCAGAAAGGATACATGAACCACATCGTTTTTAACTCTCAAAAAGATTTTGACAAAATCTGGACAAGGCGCTCACAATTACCAAAACTTGGAAGGTGGAGATCCTAAACCCGCTTTTAATTGTGAGTTTAACAAATACTAAAGATAGTTAGTTTTTAAAATCCAATTGAATGACCCAGCTATCTGCAGACTTTAGAAAGATTCTTTATAATATTGATATAAGATGAAATCAAAAGAAATCGGAAAGGCTAGAATACTGAGAGATTATGCCCTGGCGTAGATGAGATCTAGATATATCATACAAAATGAATACGACGTATATGTGACTAAGTCAATATAAATCACGAGGCAATATACAAAGTTTTATCTCACAGAATACGGTAATCCAATACATATTTGTGAATTTACGCAATTATTTATTGATTTAGGATTAGAAAAATAGAAGAATAGAAGAAGGTTAAAAATATGGATAAATTACAAGATCACAAAAAGATGTAATAAATATAATTAAAAATACGAAGTAGATTATAACTGCAACCATACAGTTCTTGTTTTAGAAGAAAGTATACCCAAATTAGTAGATGATTTAACAATTTTACATTCAAGCACAGCAAAAATTAGCTGCAAATATTATTATATATGAATTGGAAGAATACGAAAAAGACAATCATATAGAAGTAAAAAGTTATATTCGATATTAGTAATCCTGATTTTAAAAATTACGCTCGTTTAGATTACCTTTAGTATTCGTTTAAAAATCCTAAAAACATTTGAATCAAAACAAGTCAGAGAATACAGTGTATTTGAAATACTAAAAAGGTACAGAACATGAAGATGAAATAAAATATTTTTATACAAAAATTTACAAAATAGCATTGCTGACATTATACATTCAACAACTTTCGACTCAGCAGACGTTTTCAGTGATGAATTTTTCTATTTCAAAATTTAAAATCAGAACACGAAGAAATCTATAGCAAAAAGCTGTTGGTTTACACAACGCTCCGAAGCAGTATTCGAGAAGGAAAATTAGATGTTATCAACGTGCATGGATTAGACTATTCAATTCATGCTTTTGATGAAAGTAATTTTATTAAATAGAAGAAAGGGATATACTAATGGATTAAAAGATATATTGGATAAATTCGAATATAATAATGTTATTTTACAAAAGATGACGAAACCATAGTTGTTGAAAATTGCTGCAGAACTGTGGAACTGGATCTTCATCATACAAGAAAAGCATCTATGAACAACTATTCAAAGTGAAAATCACAGAGTCGACATCAGATAAAATCTGAGACCTTTAGAAGAAATTTCTAAAACTACTAGAGACAAGTTAGAATCAAAAGAACCATTTAGGATATAAAGTTTTAAAATAAAAAATTGGAGAAAAACGATGTTCAAAACCTCGGACGAAATTTGAAACCCAGAAAAACAAGGTAAAGAACAAAAACGCCACTTATAAAAGGGTAGTACATTTTCAATTATAAAGGCGAAAATCTTTAAATTATAAGCCATGTTAAAGTATGTGCTAGCAAAGTAACGTTGTTATTTACTGTAGGGTTCAGTTTATGATAGATTTCAAAATGAAGACAAAAACTTGCTACTGCTGGTACCAGTTATAAAAACAACAAAGAAAGGAAATTAATCATGGAAAACATAGAAAGAAAATTAGTCAATAAACGCTCTTATAATGGGCAATCAATCCCATATGCTAAATTACCTTTTATAATTGACGATGTTATGGAATACGATGAACTAGAAGTTGAGTTGTTTTACTAACTCCTAATGAGATTAGGTATGTATTAAACGAACACTTCAATAACGATATATTTATAAAGTGAAACTTGTAAATTAATAAATGATAAACAAATAAACGAACTAGATTTGGATCAGTTTACTGCCAGACTCAATTCAGTAGCTGTAAGAGACTGCTTTCAACGAAGGTTCTCACTTTTTTGAATGACTTATGATTGGGAAGCTACAAAAATTGTTTTGACTTCTTTTGGATTATTTAGTAAGTGACTATTTAATGAAAGTGGACGCAAAGAATTTGTAAAACGAATTAATAATATTTACATTTACGCATCAATCATAAAAACCATGGGGAGGGGAACTATGTACATCAAAACCGAACAAACGACACACACAGCTACCAATGGATAAGATTTCCAGTCAAAAGAACTAATCGGCGAAATCAAAAACGTTAGCATACATTAGTTAGAAGACATTTTATATGAGAAGGACATTACCTAGCAAATGTCGAAGAAGACTCATAGACGAAAACGCTGACAAACAAAACATATTTAAATTACAAAATCTATTTGAACATACTATGAACAAATTTTAAAAATCTAAAAAGAAAATCCTGTTAAAATTTACCCTGAAAGAACGACCATATTACGAATTATCAATAGAACTAGGTGAAAATTTATTAAATATCAACGGGTTCCCGATTAAATCAAGAGTTCCTTGGGATACTTTAATACAATGTGGTTTCAGCAACCGAAACAGACGGATTCTAGGAATACAAAAGGTGACATGAGAACAATTGTACAAAATCAAGCTAAATACAACCGTCAGATTAAATTTTACGGATCTGAGTTTGTACGCAACGCATATCTTAATAAAATCAGGACATAAAAACATTGCTACTTAACATGCCTTATTATCAAAAATTATCTGAATGAAAAACTTCAGATTTTATCGATGATCCATGCAGAAATCAATATGCGCTCAAATCAACTAACGGGATATGTGGATTTTACAAGTTGTTGAAGCTGATGAAGAAATGACTTCATTATGGTGTAGCTCAGATGCCATGATTATTCTACAGCAATGAAATCGACGTTGAATGTCAGCTCATGTAGCCGAAAGCTACACAGCTATGATATTATTTCAAAACTATAAGTACAGTAACGCGTAAAGCTGTAGAATCTTTTGATCCTGAAGAACGTTTTGATGAAATCTATGTTCCCAAATAAAGGGGATAGCTTAGATTTACTGGAGGATCTGAATAACGCAAAGACACGTTCTGACAATTTTTAGATGAATTAGACTAGATCTATTCATACAGAAAATTGTAAGAATGATGATATAAAAGGTGGTGAAAATAATGAACACAATCGACAAAAGGTTAGCACAAATACGCACTAGTGAAATTACATTTTTCCAAATCTGACCAAATCCTTGATGAATATGATAAATCTGATGTCAAAAATATCAATCATTTAACGTGTGCTAGTATTCAAAGTGTTTATGATATTCTCGGTTTGGGACTTTATTTTTCCGATATTTGATTTTCCGAACAACAAATGGGTATATGGAATTCGATGATTAATTGAAAATAATGAACCAAAGTTCTTCATTTACTACACTATGGAGAAACTGCATATTACTCAACACCAATACAAATCGATCGCTGATGTTCCAACATATGATGAAAATGAGTATCAATATTCATCAAAAGAACTATTTAGGGGATATAGAAAAAGAAAAACTGCTCAAGTGGTAAACAACTTCTCTGACCTTTTCAATGAGTTTATCGTGCCCAAGAGAAGGTACGATCCTAAAATCGTGCTATATCTAAATAAATCAAAAAAGATACATTCATAAATTCTAAATGAAATAGAGATATACTCAAGATAATTTTAAATCAATATTTTTCAACAACTGAAGAAAACAAATTTTACAAGAAAGGTAAAATAACAAATGATAGAAAACATAAGACTGAAGCACCAGCTCACACGCTAGAATTACAGACGCTCCAGTATTACGTTTGGGACGTTGATACCCGCCCTGGGGTAATCAGGAAATTAAATAATCAAGAATATCGCTTAGACAATCAATGTAACGATTTTTCAATCTAATAGCATCATACCCCAATATAGTTATAGCTGGAGCAAAATCTTACCAGCCTGAGATTAGAATCACCGAATGATCACTACATGGAATCACAGTGCATTTTATTTATTGAACGTGGGTCGATCGACACAATAGAAAACATTCTCACGCTTCTATCAGTGCATACGACTTCCTAATCGATTACTTACCCATAGTCACGGTGACCCCTCATTATACACTAAAATTATAGCTATTAAGTAACGACCTGTTTTAAAATTGCTAGACAAATTTGATAAACCATTCCCATGGTGGACCTAGAGCATTCGATTCTGTGCTACAGTTATCATAACTAATAACAAGGATACAAAAATATGACGTCGCAAACTCACTCAACACAAAAACGAAAAAGAGAATACTAGATTACTGCACAGAAGTAACTGCTCATATGTATATATATGATAATACGCGGGATTGCTACTATTGGAACTCTGGGATGCCTATAAATATACCCGTAATGCTATATTGGACATTAATAAGTCTCTGTTTTTATAGCAATAGCATTATTCACTCTGTTAATATCAACAATATTTGCAACATCTTATAGTCAGTACGCACATCTTGGCATACTGATACCCGAAAGGACAGAATAGGTTATTATTCATCGTCTCGCATGAATAGTTTAATCTCATCAATACTTGTACGACAATAGTAATCATTATAGTAGTATTTTGCACCTAATACTACGATGATTTTCACACATATCATTCAAAATGCAAGATAATAATATGTTCACTATTGGGCATGCAAAAATAGCAGTGGCTATGTCAATCATTTTATTATTGTAACTACAATAGACTCTAGTCTAGACATTAGAAAAGAAAAACCAAACTGCATACCTGTCACAGAACAAAGAAAGACACAAAGACCGTGAAGATTTAAAAGGAATTGATGTTCATCGTGTTATTAAAAGAGAGGGCTGCACAGTATTGATCGAGAAAATCAATCCTGTGGAGGCCTAACTGTTAGGTCACACTTGATTATTATCCATAAATTATGGTGTTTATGACCCAGAACAAGTCAAATTAGAGATACAAAATTCATATCCATGATAATATTAATATTCTACAAATTTATATAGAAAATGTCCAATTAAATAAAAAAGCTACAGAAGTGATATGAAGATGTACATGAAAAAGCTAAAAGAAAAATTGAAAAAATTAAATAAATATTATGACAGAAACATTTAGAGACTTTGAACTCACACCACAAAATAAAATCAAAAACTCAATGCAGATACTTAGATTAAGAAAGGTTAAAACCATGAATTACATTAACTCAAAATAGAATCCCACACAATTGTGACGGATATACTAAAGCAACATTTTTAGCAAAAGAAGATTCAAGAAGTTTATAAACTTCTTTGCTTTGCTAATCGTATTATCAAAAATATAATGAGAACAATTTATAACAAGAATATTATGAAAAATATTTATCAAATATCATTGAAAAATAGTTACGAAAATTTTGTTTACAATATTTCATTATTCTCAGATTATAATGAATACGGTAAGAAGAGTGAAAATGTTGAAACAATCAATAAACAGAGTGTAGTAAATTACACAACAGTACGTAAAGATTTATAAAGATGATGAAATTCAATATTTATGTAAATAAACTCCTGGATATCACACAACATGAATATACGCATTCGAAAATGTAATCATTCCTACTCAATAAAGGAGAAAAATGAAATTGCAATATATGTGAGTAATAGAAAGGGTGACACAGTTAGAGCTTATGGTCACCCTGAGTGTTTCTGATAAAATTAAAAATATAAAAGTTACACCAAACCTAAAAAAGCTTTTAAAATCAGCTAAAACTTTACACAGCATAGCTTATTTTTAACACTAAAAATAAAACTTTTTCAAATTGATCCCATTGAAAAACAATACAGATGTACAGTTTCCTTTTAGATATTAGAAAAATGCCTTCAAATCAGAAATTCAGGCAACTACTAAATTATTTTGAAAAGATTAAAGAAGAACCTGTAAAATTGAAGATGTTGTAAAGATTAATAATTGTATTCAAATACAGTATCACCACAGTAAAACAATCTGTAAAAGAGAGTGAATGTTTATCGATAGCAAAATTAATAGAAATCAGGGTAAGATCGTAGTGATTCTCTAAATTATTATTTAAAAGAACTGAGCTACTCTCTTGAAATACATTAAAAGGTATAACTTGCAAACAAATTTATGCTTTTCTACGTGGTGATTTAGGAATTAAGCTTTACAGACTTAATGACGCTGCCCTGATCAAGAAAAAGCATTCTTTTCACCATCAATGTTAAAATGCAATGATAAGACTTAGTTTTTAGAGAGGTTATTGGATGTAAACGATTACATTTAATCGGAACATCTTTGAAACTTTATACTATATTGCGCATTCAAGGTGAATGACTGGGCTGAGGACAAAACACTGAAAGCATTGACATCGGCAGATATTAAAAGAGTAACAATAATTAATCAAATTAATGAGGGTAAAAATAAAATGAACACACATTACGAAGAGAAAAGAAAACTTGAAGAAGCATCACAGTCAATACAGCTCTGAAATAAAAATGATACCCAAAAAGTATTAGCTTCAATTAATGAAAAGCTAGACTTAATTAAAAATTAAATCCTAATTTTAATTACCTGCATGAAATTAATGATTATCACGGAAAAATAATCTTAAAAGAATCCTAGTTTAAACAGGTAGCGGAAGAGAACAGATCAGTCAGCTGAGTAGATGATAGTGGCAGAATTTTACAAATGTCAGATTATGTTTTAAAAACGATTGATACTGTACTAAATGACATTTAATATCATTAAATCACAACTTGAAGAAGATGATGGTTTAACTTTTTATCCAATCTCACGAGAATTTGCTATCAGTAACTATTCGTGACAGGACTAGCTTTTTAAGTGAAACAGAAATCAGATTAATTGGCTCTGTAAATAAAGATAAAACTTAGATTTTTACATTTACTTGTGAAAAACAGTAAAGAGAATACATTGATGACGATGTTAATTTTTGAAGGTGTTCAATTTTACAGATACTATAGAGTAAATGGATATGAGATTCATTTGATTTAGCGATAGATGTTTTGTGATATTGAAAATTTAGATATAAACAAGCTAAAAAGAAAAACGGTAGAATTTTAACTGAATTTGTGTGTGCAAGATGAGTAGAGTGGTTAATTTTAAATGGTCAAATTCTCAAACACATAAAAATACAGCAGAAAGGTGATAAAAATGGACCAAAAGAATTACAAGATTATGAGAAAAATTAATGGATCAGATCGAATGGACATTAATAGTAGCATATGGGATTAGGTGAGTTAGCTGCCATTGCATATATGTTCACACCAAGTATAACAATTATTTATAAAATCGGTATAGTCTGCTCAGTAATAGGTTCCATAGTATATTTATCTTTTAAAACAAATGAGATCAGAAAATAGTAGACTATATGATTTTACCCAAGAATACAGAATATATCGAAATAGTAAAGAAAACTCAATGAGTAACAGAGACAACAAGTCGAAAATCTTGCAGAATTAGACTATATATGAGAAAAATACCTGGAATATGTCAAATCACCTGCACAAGACATACTCGAGAAACATCACAGTTAAAACACATAACATCTACACAAAGTACAGGTGTCCATCATATGGCAAAATTACATGAAAATATCAAAAAATCATAAGAAAGAAAATAGCACAAGAACAAACACACTGAACGTAATCCCAGTGCAAGAAGGGATAAAATATGAATATATTAGAACAAAATAACTAATCTCCCATTGATTATTATCTTTCACTCGACGAAATTAAACAAAATATTTGTTAGAAATTTAATTAAAGATAAAAAGTCGGAGCTGGAGACTTAAAAACCATATCCATTGCAGACTATGAAAAATCTAAAAAGGTGAATCTTTTCATCTGCTTTATAAATAAGGTAGGTAGCTAAAATGGAAATATTTTACAACAGATTAAAGACGACAGATTCGACATTAAAAATATTAAAGAACTAGAAACATTAACTTCCAGCAAAATGGTGCGAAATTAAAAAGAAAATCAATTTAAGACTTTTGTGGATTGTACTACTATTTCTTCAGACCATGTCGACTGCCCATGGATTGACCCAGAAACATTCCGCAAGGTTATATATGGAAAACTGGTGGTGACTGTAAACGACTAATCTCTAGTTTTAAAAGTAGAGTGTCACTCATTCCAAAATGGCACTCCGATACAAATATAAAGATAGCATCATACTAATTTCCAGCATACAGAGTATATAAACATCGTTTGAAGTTATCAAGATCATGATGATGGGTGATATGATATCATTAAATTTGTAGCATACGATAAAAACAAATCAATAGGGACGAAAATACGGTTATTCCGCTGGAAGTTAAAAAGCTGGATATGAAACGCGTTACAGACCTAATCGACTCGACCAAAGCTATAATAATGATGTAAAACACTAGAGTATCGGGCACTACTTCCAAAGCAGAATAAACTAGAATTTTGACTAGAAATCCTGAAACACTTAAAAGATTATAAAACATAGTTTTCACAGATGAGTACAAATTTTGGACAATGATAGAAAGCAGAAAAAGTATACCATCCTCGGTGCGAAATATACTCATATCGGAGACAAATGCGATGAAATGTTCATAACGTGAGGTGAGGATGCAATTGTTCAAATGCCAATGCTAAAGTTCCCAGAATTTAGTCAGCTCAGAAAATGAGAGTAATCTACGACAATCATTTAAAAAGACAAAGACAATGAATACAATTATTCGTTTTTACCATGGTATAGAGAAAAATTAAAAAGAAATACTTATGTACATTGTACAGATTAAAAATAAGAAAGTAGGCACAGCATGAGATGAGAGAGATTAGAAGAATTGAGCACTAAATATCGACAGAAAAATTTTATCTGTAATTCACGAATTCACGACAGGTAAACATTCAGACTCAATATTACAAGAGAACTTCCAAAATTAATTCAATTCTATTTGAAATTAGTCAGTACAATACAAACAGATAAGGTTTATGACGATTTTGATTGTTAACCATAAAAAGAAGCGAATCGAAAGAATACGCAATCGTCCTAGACTTCCTTTTACATACTGCGACTTAGCTCTTTTGGAAATACTACGAATTACTCTTTATAATTAATAATAGTCTAAAACTAGCAGAGATTCGCTGGTCTGTCTTTATTTCACTTAGCAAATATGATATATATAAAGATATAAATAAAATAAACAAAAAGCAAGAAATATATGACAGAAGGTGAAAGACAAACAAGAAATAAAGTTATCTCAATATTAAATTTTTAAGGAAAATGCTCAAGAAACAGGGACAAAATTACAAATATCTAACCAACTTGAATTTAAAGATCATCCGTTATCATCACAAACTAGTGACAGTTACACAAACGAATATAAACTGTAATTACATGCAAAAGTTTCATGGTATAGCAAAGACGATACTATAGATTAAAGCGTTAATTTTACCACACGCTTCTCTCTTTCTAGGGCACAGCCCCAAACTACAAAGATCTGCAGCCATTTCCTAAACGTGAACTAGAGCACAGATCGATTCCTGTTATGGTTATAAAAACAAAGAAAGAAGGATACAGAAAATGAATACGTTTAGAAAAACTACATTAGAACTAGAACAATCATTAGTCACTAGTACAAAACAAATAAAGGATGAGAAATTTCATGAATTAAACTTTATGCACCTGATTCAACTATTATTAATGAAGTCACTAGTATACATACATCTCAACCTAAAGACTGTAGATGAAATTTTTCAATAGGTAAAAACTATTTATTGTGAGAATATCCACGAATTCCAGAATATGTTATGCTGTTGAATATAATATCGATATTAGCAACTAGAAAAAGTCATCAATTCTTGATGATGCACATAAACAATACCAACAAAATACTTTCAAAGAGCAGTAATGCCTGTTAGCATACAAACTTATAGAAATCGATTATCTGACGAGCAGTACATCACCCAGAATATATCCAGTGGGGACACATATCTCATGATACTAAAGACCATATTAAAGAAACAACAAATAGTGCGAAGGTTCCTGAGAAAATTTTCATTTAATGGCGACATTCAATCAGAAACAACCTAATTTAGAGACTCATATAGAGATCTATCGTACAACAGATGATCTTTCTAGTGAATATAATATCGAAGTGAGATGGAGTTTAGGTTTAAAATCAAAACATCCATTCAAAGTGAGGATATCGATTATCTCAGATGCTCTTGACGATGACTATGGTTGTTCACTTAGAAAATGTTAAACCAGGAAGAATTAGCACTCGCTAGACTGAAAAGCTAAAAAGAAACAACACGTCGTCATAATTTTCTTACTTAATTTTAATAATGAATAAATAGATAAAAGAGGTTATGAAAATGACACCATGCCATGGTATAGAATTGGGAACAAAAGCAGATTTGTCTATGTGCAAACATCATAAAACAATCAGGTCATCGATGCGCCTGAAATTATCACACCAGATGTTTCTGACATGCAGGTACCCAAAACTGCATAGCAAATTATGCGAAACGCTTGAGGAATTTATAAATCAAATTATGATAGTCAAACAAAAGATTTACCATGCTGGGTTTGCATATTTGACGCTGAAGCTTTCATCCGCACTAAGAATGGAGAAAGGATAGCGTAGACTCCGTTTAATTAACAAATTAGATAATACATTTGAAACTATACCTTATTTCATAGAACAACGAGACGTAATTCAAATTATGAATATAATGAGACAACTACTAAAATAATACCTGATGGCTATATTATGATGAGGCTAGTTATTTATTTCAAAATCCCCATAGATTATTTCACGATCTATATTGTCAAAAATAAACGATAAGCATATTTATGAATGTAATTTTAGGTCCGCGATTTTACCTGAAAAATCTTAGACTTACAATATAGATGAAGCCTCTTTAGTGCCAGATTATAATATTGCGGGAGGTATGTTGCCGACTGGGCATATACTGATGTATCAGAATTCAGTGGAGCAAACATTATTCGTGAATATAAACTAAATCCTAGTACAAATCAGGAAAAATTAATACTAAACAACATTTACTTATACGGATGATGGAGAAAACCAATGGAAAATAAAACAACTATCCGCCGATCCAGCGGGTTCGATGAAAGACCAAGAAACAGAAGAAGCTATCAAAATGCGTATTAAATCGTGTTCGATACATTAAAAACTATTTGTGAATATAATACTTATAAATTTTAAATAAATACGATTGACATTGAATATCTAAGTAACTCAATGACCGTTGAATTTTAAATGCGAAAACCAAACATTCTGAAAATGATGTCCAGACTTTACGTTCATCCTAGTATCATTGACTTTTGATAAAAGAGAAGATTTAACAGAAGAAGTACCTTAATAACGTCATATATATGGACCATCATTCCATTAGGTGTATGATTGTACCAGTTGCACTTGAAACATATTTATATGGTCAACCCAAAAGACGATATTATTGTTGGAACGTGAAGAACTTGACCAAAACCATATACTTCAAATAATGACATATTCACAAAATAAAAATCAATAAGGGAACAAGAATCAAGAGGTGAGGAATTTGGCAGAGTGATAAAAATCATCACACCTTTTACAGTTCGCTGCTGAGTTTAGTTTCAGAGATTGCCCACATCATAAACTCAAAAACATAAAAGAAACATCTCATGCCAACCAATATATGTCACGAAAGGAAGGAATTAAACTTATTCAGTAATTTATTTAGGTGATAATTAAATATAGCGCGATACAAACCATTCTAGGTGGATCAAGGGTGTGTGTTCGAGATTGCCTCCTAGTATATAACAAATGCAAAGAAAGGAAATAACTATGAATAATGAATCTGTTAGAGAATTACATTGAAACAAACCATCTATTAAAATAACACCACATGTAACAAACTTAATACGCAATCTATGTTTTCAGCATCGTGCTCACAATCACATCCTTTACGCTAATAAATCGATAATGAGATGTAGCACAAAATTAAATATAGAAACTTATTTGAAACACTGAGAAATCTCAATATCAGAGCTTACTTAGAGGCTTGATTTTAATTATGATGATCATACACGTCCAATAGAAGAGCATATAAAACAAACAGCACGGAGATGCAGAAAAATATTCAAGAAGCTATATATAATGGAAGCAAAACAAAATCGTAAATTAATTCTAAAATTAATAGGTTCCATGCTTATAATGTCTCATAATTTACATTATAATAGCAATAAACCATACTAATGCTGAAAATGCAGTTTATTTCTGATATAAAAATAATATAACAATGACAATGATCAGTGGTCGATGATTAGTCGAAATTACCATCTAATTATCAATATACTACATGAAAAATGAGATGAAAACAAACAAGAAAGTTTTAAGATGACGCATAAAGATTCTGAGAAATAATTTTAATTGATAAAAATCAAAATGAATATAAGAGTGCAACAGGAAGATTACACATAACAATATATATGAAACGAAATAAAAACACATGTTTGAAGAATACATACCTTATCAAAAGCAACAAGTTAAATCATTTGACAGTAGTCGTAAGTGCTCTGAAAGAATTGCGACCTTATTATTATGGTGGGAGTTATCTCAGAATATAGATGATTACATCAGATCAAAATGAAATAGAGTAGTCTAAGATTGGCAACGAACACCATCTATTCTGAATACTTTTCGACAAATGGAACATTTCAAAAGAATATGGTGGCACTTTAAAATGGGAGATAAAAAGATCCACAGTGACCCTGGCCAAGTAGACTGCACTGGTAAAGAGTTTAGTGCCTATGAAGACCGTGTTTACACATTATAAAAATGACTATAATTTCTCATTACCAAACACCTCTTCTTATCCAGAAACAGCAAGTTCAGCGCTACGTGGCAATAACAAAGAATCAATATATTCAAACATTACCAGGAAGAGCTTTTGCACAAAATTTACTGATATAACCAAAATTAATTCACAGTGTCTCTTCATTTGGAATATTGCTTAACTGGTCAGATGATTTTAATACAGCGCCTCGAGAGATGGTAGTGGACGATCGGACAAAAGAAACAAATGCACACTCAGAGCGTGATTCAAGATAAAGCTGAAATACACCAACTTTTATAACAAAACCTATATAGAAAGAAACGATTATTTGACTACGAAGTTTTGAGACGGAAAACAACGATTGTAAACGCCATCTGGGTTATACTGCAAGGGTGGGTTTCTACATTGACGGCATCTATTACGAAAGATTTAACACAAGCAGATGTTCCATAAATTTCTAAGAACTCCTTACAACTATGCGTTACAGACGTCATATATTAATGAGGTAGAAATCCTATGCCGATATGAAAAGGAACTATTTTTACAGATAAACGAATATGGTATCATAAAATTTCTCAAGAAAGGGATGACTAGAATACAAAAGCACAGCACAGGCGATAAAGAAAGGAACATCTAAAAAAATTATACAACGAAGGTTCCGTCAATAAATCTTAAAATTAAAGAAGAAAACAAACACTCCTCAAAGCAATCATTTCATCAGAAGAATATATCGGACATTAGGATCCCTATTTCGATATGGGTGATCATACAGGAGCTATTATGCCTGAAATTACGGAATGAATATATTAAAAGGCATAAAGAAAAAACTAAGAAATAGATTATAGTAGACAGAGTATATTTAAAGATAAATTGAACCTTACTATTTCATGATTATTTACTAATTTTATTATTAGATGAAATAGTTATATATGATTGGAGTTTCTGGTGATAAGAAACAATAAACTTTCAATCAAAATCTTAATATATGAAAATAAACTAGCCATCTAGGAATAAATGGGTTCGATTCCTGTGGCAATAAAACAATGAAAGGATGCAAAAATTGGGCTGATCATGAGTTGAATAACCTAAATCAATAATAGACTCTAATATAAGCTATATTGTAAAGACTAAACTTAGCAAAGAGATATTAAAATGCCTTGGAAAGAAGGTTTAAAATTACAAAACTGCTTTATTTAATTTAATATATGGACAAGATCTTGCAACGATTATCCACTTTATGTGGACCCAGTGAGTAATTTCATTAGTGAATATAATATCATACATTAATATCTGAATTATGAGTTCGTTCATAATATATTTGTACACCAATATAGTAGTTAAACAAAAGATGCAATCGAATATTGATGAAGTGAAAGACATTTCATTGGTGCTGATTATTACACCTAATCAAGATGAATTAATTAGCTTCCGAAATGAACTATTCGAATATGAGAGTAATATTGGACGTAGGGGTTGGTTTGATGATATAGGAGGTGTGAGTGAAAAAGAACAAAAATATATGAATTATTAACAGAAAGTAAAAAGTTGTTTTTAAAGCATATAGTTACGTACTGTTTTACTATACAATAGTGAAATATTTTGATATCTATTGATATAGATTTATCAATGCATTATTCGATAAAATTAAGTTCAATGGGTGAATAATATGGATTTAATTGTAAAATATGTACTTATAGTTTTAAAAGTTTTATTTTGAAATCCAATTATCATTAATATTTGCTACTCTTGGATTTAATGCTTTTAGGATTAGTATAAAAATTTATACGTCTTTAGAATTTGTAAAAATTAGAATAGGACTGTGAAGTTAGAAACATGACTATGTAGATGACATTCTAAGATATATCGATCTCAGATGAAAAGAACTTAAAAATTAGAACTTGCAAATATAATAAAATGAAGATGAACTAGATTATTATAAATATTGCAATGACTAAAAAAAGTACCTGGAGCTAGTTATGTGGTATCGTTGATTATGAGTTGTCACTTAAAACTACCTTAATCAGCAGTTATAATTGGTGCATTTCACAATAATTTAACTACGAATGTTTTAATGATTAAATTAAAGATTGATTAAAATTAATGATTAACAATAAACTTCAGATGTATATTATTTAAAAACGAAGAATTAAAGCGAGAGACAGAGTTCATGATTTCAAATTGTAAAAGATGATTTTATGGAATAGCGATATTAAATTAGTAGATAAAACAAATAAGAAGTATAAGATATCAAAAATTAGAATATATTAAAAGGAAGTACAATAAATATGGATTTAATTGAAATATTTAAATATGGTTTTAAAGTTTATTATGACCATCCACTTTCAAAAATTTTGTATTGATTGTTCTAATTTTATTATTATATAGTTAAAGGAGTGTAATAATAAGTTTGAAAAATGTAAAAAGTAACATTAAACTTAATCATGAATTTGATGAATGTTGGATAAATGTGTTTGAAATGAGGATGATTTAGTTATTTTTATGTGAATGATATGAGGCTATATTTAGAAAGAAGAAAAAATCATAAAATATGATTTTCTTTTAAAAATAATCTTACAAAAAATCCTCCATGAGGTTCAGAATAAAAACATATACAATATTCTTATTCATTATTATTTTCTCACTAATTTACAACAACGCTAGAATATAATAATAACTTTAGCTATGTAATAACGTCTCTTTATTGAAATTAAAGATAATATTAAGATAGAGAATGATAAATTAACTGTAAACAATCTTCAGATAATTATTATTATATAAATGGAAGTTAACACCTAACGAACTTCATGATTTTAAATCATTAAAGAAGAATTTTATAGAGATGCTGTAAATTAGTGGATAGTTACAGAAGAGAAGTATCTCTCAGAAATCTGAATTTGAACAATTAAATAATAAGTTATTGGGTGCAGAAAATGCCAAAATGTCAATATTCACACTTAATATAAAAAGAAAGGAGTCGTAACATGACTAAAAATTAAAATGCAAACAACAACAAAAGACAAGTAAAGGTCAAACAGATTACTACAGAATTATATTACAAAATAATTAAATTGAAACTGGGAGGAGTATGATGTGGTATTACAGACTTGAAAAATACATCATTAAACAGAACCAAACAATGATATATTGTCATCTTACCGAAGCGCGGCACTATAGATTTCATAATGGAAATTATGAAATATTTTGAAGATATAATAAGAGCTTGCATTTCAAGTAATATTTCAAGAGATTTGTAAAAATCTGATGTAGAGCAAAGAAATTAAATTTATATTCGCTTTTAATATGGAATAATTTGGCTTTCATTAACATTATTAATAAAACTTTTATGGAAGAAGATTCAAACAATAATTTTTATAGGTAACTATTCTGTGGAGCTAAGAGCGGGGTTCAATTCTGATATGGGTAATATAACAAAGAAAAAGATAAAATACTACGTAAAACATTCAGAGACTGAAAATTGAATTTTATTTATTTTAATGATAATATAAAACAAGCTTGAGAAAATGTATGAAATCTGTCAAAATAATAAAATTGAGGTTAAAGATGAAATTAAATGAAGCATTAATCAAAATTTGGATAATATTTTTAGAAAAGTTAGATACTGACTCTGATTTATTTAAGATTGTACTGCGATCTAGAGAAACTAAAACTTTAGAAATCTGACAAGTACACAGGTCAGAAGAGAAACACATTAACGATAAATGTGGTGCAGCTGAAAAGTTGAAAATAAAGAAGATTTAAAACAAGAGTTGGCACAGAAAATAAAATTAGAAGAAGACTTGAGTTTTAAGCAATTTAAAGAGTTACAACGGAAAATTTAATTAAGTTTAAGATGAACAAAAAGAAACTAAAGATTATTGATTTGGGATTTTAATATTCAGTGATGTGGGGATTATAATTTTGTTTTCCGTTTATTAAATATTATAACTATGGCTTAAAGTTCTAAATTAAAGTAAATTTTTTCCAAATAGGAGCTAGAAAGAGTGCGTAATCTTAAATTCATTAAGTGGATTTTAAGAGTTAGTAAGAGAGAAAGTGGGTAGTAATGAGAACTAATATGATAAAAAAGTTGAAACATCATCTACTAAAAGCTTTTATTCAGTTGTGTTTTATGTTTATTATTTAGTAAGTTTAGCTATGAGGTTTTAGTTTGTGTTATGATCGTGTAAGTGTAATCTGTATTATTTAGTAACAGTAAGTATACTTTTGTATTTATCAGCTATATATATCTCGGATGGTGGACTATTTAAAGATGTTTCAAGTGAGTTGATGAGCATAAAAGATTATATCGAGAATTTAACAATAAATAAGGTAAGGTATTACCTTAATACTTTTATGAAGATTAAAACTTAAACTCAAGAGAAACACAAGAATTCGATTCTGACAGCTTAAAGATTAGAAAAGAAAGGATTAAAATGATAGTTGGTGAAAATTTAGGAAAATATCAGTTAATGAATTTTCAGCTAAATTACTGGTTTTTGATTTTTACAGTATTATAGTTATATTAATCATATTAATATTCTATAAGTATTGAAAATTATAGAAAAACAGATATGAAGATTCATATTCGGTAAAATTGATGCTTTTAAACAAAAGTTTAACCATCTCAATATCACTATTTAAAGATATAATTCATTGTTATTAAAAATCATAATAGTTTTAATTTTTGTAAATGTGGCCATACTTGTAAATAATGTAATTGACTATCATCGATAATGGAAAAGGTAGAGTAGATGTATCAGTGAGTAGAAGTGAAAGAATTTAATAAGATATAAACTTGATAAATGAATTCATGAAAGTTATTTATATGTCAATATTTGAATAAAATATTCCACATGTGACTTTGTATGGTTAAAGATGACTTTATCAGGATCGTGATATTAAATTAATCGATAATGGAGACCGAATATAAATTGTTGCAAAGATTTTTGAAGAATTAAAGTCAAAGAAAGTGAACAACCTAAACACAGAATATTAATGAAAAAAAATTAAAATATGAAACAAGATTAAAAGAATTGGGAGAAAACAGGATGTGAAAAGAGGCGAAAAAGTACAGGTGCTATTAAACACACTGGCATAGTATAAAACCGTAAAACAAACATCCATCATACTTAATTAGCTGAATTTTGTATGGATTAGATTGGACTATTTTAGGTTAAATACTACGCCAACTTGATGATTGATATTGTAAACTATCAGGCGATAAAGAAATTCAAACTCAAAAATTAATTTTGTGATGTAAATATGAAAGGATGTAATGTTTTGACACTACAGAAACAAATTTCCGTAGTAATTGATGAAACATAGAATTAAAGATACCCTTTCAACTTTTAAGAGATGTTTATGGTTGTTAAATTTACAGTAGACTGTTTTGATAAATGTTTTAGTATAATAATTGAAGATATGAAAGTGATCATTTGTACTTAATAGAATTGAAAAATAATTTGAAACTTAAGATACGTTAGGGTTTTGCATTTAGAAAAATTGATTATAAGTATACTATGATGTTACAAATTAATATTATTGTGAAAACTTAGAATGTATATATTTTAAACAATTTTGTTATTGATAAGGATATTGAGAAAAATTGTTTTTGAAGATTTAAAAAGAAATCAGTATGTTTGTAAATAAAAGTCGATATAGCTACAATTGATGGTTTGGTTACCAATTCGTGTATAATGCATTATCTAGAAAGGTTGAAAATCTAGATGACGTAATCGAGAAAATATTATCATCTGAAATAAAATTAGAAATCTAGGTAAAACTTCTTATTGACATTTTAAAAATTCTAAAAGAGTGTAATCTAATGCTTATGATGAATCGTTAACAACCAGAAGTAGCAAAGACTATTGTGTCTAAACTCCATTAGTAATTTTCAGGGACAATAACAAAGGAGGGCCTAAAACCCCTAAAATGATGAATTTAAATTCTGTATAGTCCATTTTATATAATTAAAATAAGTAGATATCTTGAATTTTACTAGATTTTGGTGAAATTTCTGAAATTTTAATTACCATAATTTTAATTTTGTCTCAACGTTCATCTATATTTTATTTTTCTTCGCGTGAAATTTTTGCATCTCATCTTTCGACATTTCGTCTCATTTTTTATTTTCGTTTCTTGTCTGTTCAATTTGATTTAGATCTTACGTTATCTATCATTCTGTTTTATCTTGGTTTCTTTATCTCGTCTCAGTTCGATTCATATAATAAGTGTAATTACATTTCATGTGAAATAAATACGAAAACTTTGTCCATTGTGTGACTAATTTATTCAACCTGTTTTTCCTGTCTTTCTGGACAATCCTTTGGACAAACTAGAAAATGTCCAGCCTGTCCAAGCCTTGATCATTTGGATTTGTCACCCGC
>BNJV01002207.1_pt1 | contig 48686 bp, 64 predicted proteins | sample 8540591 | NCBI WGS metagenome assembly BNJV01 (sample SAMD00202457, study PRJDB9452) | human saliva metagenome | host: Homo sapiens | reverse complement strand
AAATTAGATATGCGCACCTCTAAAAATATTTCGTGCATGCCTCGCGAAAAACATTCATCAATTAATTGCTTTGTAAGTTTTTGAGCCGTATCCTTTACCACGGGCAGAAGGTAAAATGGCGATATTCGTAATTTGACCTTCATCGTATACAAGCCAAGCACCTGCATATCCCACAATATGGTCATCCTCACAAATTACCATATATAGTTTATTTGCTGCCCCTTCCAGCTCAGCGAGAACAGATTCTAAACTCCAAGGAACAGAAAAGGATTGCTGTTCAATCTCATAAATAGCGTGGGCATCATCAATAGTGGCTAATCGTATCTCCATCAATCTACACCTGCTGCCTCTGTCACTACTACGGTAGGGTTTTGACTCAACATGTCAGGGTTATCCTTATAGCGTTCTTCCCATAATACTTCCGCCTCTGACCGGCGAATATAATATGGCACCATATCCATAGGATCAGATACTTCATTTCCATCAATTAATTTACGACCAGCTAACAGTAAGGAGCTAGCCTTCGGAATACGTTGTGATATATCTAGAATCGTTAAATTAGTATCCCCGTCCTCTAACAGTTTTTCAATCCGTTTAATGCCATCTCCAAGGAATAACACCTTATCTTCATTTGCTCTAAAACGGTCTAACAAATCACTAGCAGGTATAACAAATGGCTCTTCTTTGCATACTAGTTCATTACCTTCGTATTGATAAATACCCGCATAGACATGTTTCTTCTGCGCATCAATAACGGTACAAATTGTACGGTCCGTATAGGATACATTACGGGCTAAGCTATCCATGGTCATGACACCATATAAAGGAATTTGTAAGGCGTAAGCCATTGCCTTTGCCGTACCCATGCCAATGCGTAAGCCCGTAAAAGAACCAGGACCAATACTAACTACGATTCCTTTTAACTCATTTCTTTCAACTTGAGAGGCACGTAACAACATATCGATATGAGGTACTAATTGCTCGGAATGAGTCAATCCAGCTTGGATGGTCAATTCCCCTATTAGGTTATGTTCGTCCATCAAGGCCACACTCGATACGAGTGAGCTCGTCTCAATTCCCAACCACATATGGGCCTCCTATTTCTACTAAATCTTCCGCTGTAAGGTAATCACTACCTAACATAATAGATCGGCTTGTATCGTCAATACGCGTCAAATAAATCCACAATGTTTCATCAGGCAATTCATCAGAGAATTTATCCGCCCATTCCACAATGGATACACAGTTTTCTGTATATTCGTAAAAGCCAATATTTTCCAGTTCACTAATATCATCCAATCGATATACATCAAAATGATATAAATGCGTTCGGTTCACATCATAGGTATTCATAATGGCAAAGGTAGGACTCGTAATCTCTTCTGTTACGCCAAAGCCTTTAGCTATGCCCTGAGATAAATGAGTTTTACCCGTCCCTAAATCACCAATTAAGGCAATACATAAAGGCTCTCCATTCTGTTGTACCCATTTACCTAGTGTCTGTCCAAATTGTTGTGTATCTTCTACTGTATGTGTCTCTAATTGGACCTGTGCCTTATGATTCATGAAAATGATTATATCCTTTCGCTTCTATGGTCTTAATCGTTCTATCCGGTGTTACCATCTGCACCTTAGGGGAAACAGATACAACTTCACCAATTAATGTTATACCTGCTAATTGTTCTAACTTTGGAACTAATGACTTAGGAGCCGTAAATACTAGTTGAAAATCTTCTCCACCATATAGAGCATAATCTACTGGCTTAGTTTGTAAATGGTTAGCTAGTGCGTAGGTTTCTTCATGCAGTGGAATAGCTTCTTCCTCTACAATGATAGAAACATTGCTAGCAGATGCAATCTCATTTAATTCACTACCAAGACCATCACTAATATCATTCATACTATGAACACCTAACTGTCTTAATTGTTCCCCTAATTCAATTTGAGGATCTGGTCGTTGATGGCCGATTTTGGTCATATCATAGCCGTCTAGATTGTATGAAAGTGCGCCTAACCCAGTGGCAGCATAGCCAACATAATTAGTAACGCCTACAACGTCACCTACTTGAGCGCCACTGCGCATAACCGCAGTTCCTTTAGGCACTTCACCAATAATCGTTACGGTCCACACCATAGGGCCTTCCGTACGCACCGTGTCACCACCTAATATATTTAGCTTATATCGTTGGCATTGAGCTTTAATGCCTCTATATATTTCATCTAAAATTTCTGTATCTATCTCTTGCGGAGCTGCAACAGATAAAACGATTTGTTTTGGTGTTCCCCCCCATAGCCGCAATATCGCTTAAATTAGCCGTCATGAGCCGATGTCCTACATCATAAGGCATCATATATTGAAAGCTAAAGTGAACCCCTTCCACCATCGTATCCGTACTAATGAGCTGATCCATATCAGGTGCGGCGCTATATACTGCACAGTCATCACCAATACCATATACTACGGTACTAGAGTCATATATTGTATTATCTTGAATTTGGCGAATGAAATTAAATTCCCCTACATCTTTTAATTGCATCTGATCACCTAGTTTCTGATTATTATACTCATTGTATTGTAACATATATAAAAGACAATAAAAATAGCAGATAGTTGATATATCAACTATCTGCTATCAATGTTCTAAAGGAATTATTTTTTTAATTAAGTTCGTCATCCGTTTTACTGGATCTTTAGTATCAAAGGAGCCTACTGTAGGAACCTTTTTACCATTGCTGACGAAGAGAACACCATTAATATTATCAAAGGATGTCAATGTATTTACAATGGCAGCCATTTGTAATTTAACAGCTAAGTCCCCACCAGTACCTTTTACGAAAGCATTGTTTACTTCAACAGAAGCAATGCCATCCTTTACAGTAACAGATGTAACTTCAATATCCTTAGTGAATATTGGATATTTTTGAGCTCTGTCAGCTTTTAACATCGCTAGAAGAGCTGCTTTCGGCGTTACTTTATCTGCCTCCATCTCAACAGTCTGTTGTTTTACCCCAGAACCATCCTCTGTTGGTACAAAGAATACCATCTTAACCTTTTCTTGAGATGCTTTTGTAGTTTCTGCATCCTTATTGACTTTCGCCTCTTGCACAGGCTCGCTTTTACCTGTTGTAGGAGCTTGTTCAGGTGTACAACCTGCTGCAAATGCTAGCATACCTACACAGAGGATCGAAAGAACTTGTTTACGTAATTTCATCGATTAACCTCCAAAGTAATTAGCAATACCATTTGCAATGCGATTAGCAAAGTCTTCTTGTGTTTGAGCAGATTGTAATGCTCGTTCCTCGTTAGGGTTGGAGATAAAGCCAAGCTCTACGAGAATTGCAGGCATATTAGAATGTCTCAACACGTATAAGTTACCCTCTTGAATGCCACGGTCACCATTGAAACCAGGTGTACTAGCAATTTGAGTTTGAACCTTTTGTGCCAATCTAACATCATTACCTGTTTTACTATAGTAGTATGTTGCAATACCACCCACACTTGGGTTAGTGAAAGCATTGATATGAACACTTACAAGAGCATCAGAATTGTTTCGGTTTGCAATATTTACGCGAGCACCTAATTCTTCAACACCACTTGCATTAGGGCCATATACGTCTACATCTGTAGTACGTGTCATAACTACTTTAGCACCACGGCTTTCCAAAGCGGATTTCAAATACTTAGAAATTGGTAATGTTACATTTTTCTCTTGTAAGCCATGTGGTCCAATAGCACCGGAGTCGCTACCACCATGACCTGGGTCGATAGTGATTATTTTACCAGATAAACCACCGCTACTAGAGTATTTACCGGATCCAGCCGGTACATTTTTCGCAGGATGAGCAGAAGGAGATGGGCGTTTACCATAGTAAGCAGGCTTAGGTGTTACACCTTTTTTCTGAACATCCACAACGATGCGATATGGTTTCTTATTAACCGTATCTTTTTTCAGGGAAAATACCTTTACATCACTCGTATCGATAGATGAAGGTGTCTTGATTGTGACCTTAACATCTCTGCCGTCTTCTGAGAGTTTAGCAGAACTAGCTATACTTGAGTCCATTGTAATGTTCTCTTTAGCAGTCTTTAGCTTCGTGTTTTTCAAGGTAACAGTCGTCGTTTTCCCATCTTTACTAATCGATGCGGACGCTTTCACCGGCGCTGACAAATCCATAACCATACGAACATATGGTACAGGTGCATCTGTTCTAGTCACCCATCGGGCATCTTCAAGATTAGCGGCCTTCGCTTGAGTCAATAATAAAGGTATCGCCATCAAGACTGCAAGGCACATAAAAAATAGTTTACGCAATACATTCACTCCAATCTAACTGACATACGTAGTGTCCAAACCATAGAGATGAGTCGATGATATTTTTGTCTATCAAAATCTCATCGTTCCAATCTATCCATAAACTAATGTTAGATTATAGATAGATTATTTCATACAAACATGAAGATAAGTATGCCGATTATACATATTACTATATAAAGTCTTTTATATCAAATACATAAAAAAATAGTTGCTTAAAATTATTTTTATGCTATACAATCGACGCTATCGTTCAGTTGTAATTTGCCATTCATTCCCATCCGTACTAATGTGAATACGTCCCATCGTATCCGTACGGTAAATAGCAATATTATTTTCCTGTAAACGACGTAATGTTACATCGTGAGGATGACCATAACTATTATACATGCCATTTGAAATTAATGCACTTTCTGGTTTAATAGATTTCAAAAAATCTTCAGAACTACTTGTACGAGAACCGTGATGACCTACCTTAAGAACGCGGGCAAACAGTCTAGAGTTCTGCTCTTTTACCAATTTTTTCTCTTCTTGAACTTCTGCATCTCCCGTAAAGAGCATTGAGAATTTACCAAAGATTAATTTACCTACAATAGAGTTATTGTTAAGATCTGGTTCGCCTTTTTTATCAGTTAAGACCTCTGTCCAAGGAGCATACACAACAAATACGGCGCCATGACCAAAATCAACTACATCACCACTTCTCAAAGTAGAACGTTTAATGTTATTTTTCTCAATCCACTTTTCATAGGTTTTGAACATATTGTTATCAACAGAAATACCATCATCATATACATGTTCAATAGGCATCGCTTTGGCAATGGCATAGAAACCACCCATATGGTCAGCATGTGGATGTGTGATAATCACATTCTTTAACTTTGTAACACCCATGGCTTTTAGCTGAGCTACAATATTATCACGATGTTCAATATCGCCAGTATCGATCATGCTATATTCATCGCCTACCTTAAGCAATATAGCATCCCCTTGGCCAATATCTAGCATATATACATCTAACTTGCCTTCAGGAGTAGTCGTTTTAGTATCAATGGAGTACCCTCCATTAGCACTTGATGTTGCTTGATTAGCAGCATTAGCTACATCTTTATTCGAACATCCTGCAATGGCAAAGAGTGGAATACAGAGCACTAATAAAAAGGCTATAAACCGTTGTATCTTATTTGTCATTCTTATTCTCCCAATAATTCACTAATGACACAACCTAGTGAAGCACTTACATCACTAGGTGTATATCCCCAACGCTTAGTATCGCTTAATATATCTGCACTATGACTATGCACATATACACCAAGAACGGCACTATCCTGTAATGAATAACCTTGGCTTACAAAACCAGCGATTACACCAGTTAGTACATCCCCCATACCGCCAGTACCCATACCAGCGTTGCCAATAGTATTAATATATACTGTTCCATCTGGTAATGCTACAACAGAAGGAATCCCTTTTAAAACTAAAACAACTTGGTGTGCCTTAGAAAATGCTCTTGCTAACGTAATATAATGACGTTCAATCCATTTAATAGGCAAATCAATGAGCCTGCTAAACTCACCTAAGTGAGGTGTCATAACACAGTAAGGTAAATCTCGTTCCACCATGTATATAGAGTCAATCTCGCCATCGCGCAAGGCATCTTTATCAACAGAATCTACATGGCCCAATGCATAAAGAGCATCTGCATCAAGGACTAATGGACCTTCATAGCTATCTAGAATAGAATCTACAAAATCAGGAATATCAGAAGTACGTCCTAGACCTGGTCCCATAGCAACCACTTGGCGCCCTTCTAACATAGCTGTATTATCCTCTGTAGAGGTAACCATTACTTCTGGTATGATGCGACCTTGTACGACTGGTTTAATCTCGTCTGGTACACCTAAAGTTACCTTGCCAGCACCACTATGAACTGCAGCCTCTGCAGCTAAAATAGGAGCCCCTATCATATCATTAGATCCACCAATAATCAAGGCATTCCCATTAACGCCTTTATGAGCCATAGGAATCCGATAATTAATAAGCTTTTCCGCTAAATCAGAATCAATTGTTACAGTAATATCACGCTCTCCTAGTACTTGCTGCCAAGGTGCGCCTAGGGGAGCAACTACAGCTATGCCCCCTACAGCCTTACCAGGGTATAGTAATAAACCTTGTTTAATAGCACCAAAGGTAACTGTGTAATCATAGGTCAAAGTACCTTCAGCGATTTGACCTGTTGTAGCATCTAAGCCAGCAGGTACATCAATGGCCCACAAATCAAAATTATATTGACAGCGCATAGTATCAATATCATGGAGTATATCTACAGTTAAATCTCTTAACTTTCCAGTTAAGCCTGTTCCCATAATACCTTCCACAGCAATAGCCACATTAGACCAATCGTTAAATTCATCATACATGTCGATGATACAACCCATGGCCTCACACCGCTCTAATTGCAATGCGAAAAGATCACTACATTTACTAGTATCTCCTACTAGTACAATTTGTACAGGTACGCCTTGTTCCATTAAATGGCGAGCCGCTACAAGACCATCTGCCCCATTATTTCCTGTACCGCAGATAAATAGAACAAAACTATTGATTGAACGGGCGTTATCTAAGGAAAACAAATCATATTGTCCCCATAAAGCATCAACAATGCCTCGTCCTGCATTTTCCATAAGGATTTCTAAAGAGACACCTAATTGCTTAGGAACCTCTCGATCTATAAATCGAGCATCTTCAGTTGTTAAAATATTCATCTTATGCTCCTTCAAGTATAACCGTACTCATTGCGTATTCCTTGCAATGACTAATTGATACGTGAATATTAGTATAGCCTGAGGTTTCATAGATATTTTTGAAAGTATCTTGTAAACGGATCAAAGGCGCCCCTAATTCATCGTGATATATTTCTATATCTTGCCAAGACCCGTGGCGCATCCCCGTTCCCAAGGCTTTAATAAATGCCTCTTTTGCGGCATAAATACCTGCAAAAGATTCATAACGCCCTTTATTACGACTTTCACAATAATCTATCTCATGAGGCGTATAAACACGCTCCACAAATGAACTAGACCGCTCTATAGCTTGGCGGATGCGTTCAATTTCTATAATATCGTTCCCTAATTTCATAATAGCTCCTAAAATACCCTAACACTATTATTATACACTCTTCAAAGGGATTAAAAACATAGATAATATCTAGGTATTTATAGATAATATCTAGGTATTTACAGATAGTTTCTAGGTATTTACATATAATATCTAAGCATTTACAGAGAATGGTAAACTAGGTAAGCCGTAAATTTCAACTTTCCCCTTACGATTTACAGCCATATACATTTGACCATTCCGATAGTCCATATCCTCAACTTCCATACCAGATGTATAAGGACTAATATTTTTCACAACCCCTTCTTCATCGACAAAAACAAAGGTCGTTAAGGTTGTAAAAATAGTATTACCATTGCCAGCATAGGCACCATTATTATTTAAATCTGTATGCTCTGCATCAATCTTATAAGTTTTAATCTTATTAAAATTAGAGTCATAATAATTAATGGTGCGATGAGAATTTGTTAAGGGCACAATAGATACGTATTCATTACGTTCTTTATCAAAAGCAAAATTAAATACCTTTTCTTTTAATCTAATAGGTGCTTCTACAATCATACTATCCGCCTCTATAGGCGTTACAATATAACCATCTACAACGGCATTTGTCGTATAGTAGCGATTATTATTAGGATTATACGTTAAGGTATTCATGTGACCTAATAGCTTTTTATGACTATATTCATATTTTTGCAACCACGTCAAAGGTTTTTGGGATTAATTTCGTAAATGATTTGCTTTGTATTTTCAGAGTTAATACAAGCTAAAAACAAAAAAACATCTTTTTTAGAATTATAACAAAATCCTTGGCATTGATTTACGGTCGCATCTAATGGGATTTCTGCTAAACGAGATAAAGGCAATGGCATTTGAACTGCACTCACATGTTGTGTTAGCTTTGGAATATCAAAGACATTAGCAATATAGTCAATTACACCTTGATCCATAATGTCACCTCAAAAGAGAAAATGTATATTAAGTATATAAATTCAATAAATATAAAAAAATAGGCGGTAAGACAAAAAGTCTTACCGCCTAAAAGTTGGTGCCGGAGGTGGGACTTGAACCCACACGGTGTTACCCGCTTGATTTTTGAGTCAAGTGCGTCTGCCATTCCGCCACTCCGGCATATCGGAACATTTGTTATTATACAGACATCCCTAAGCAATGTCAACCTATTTTTTTATATTTTCTCTAAAATATTTTTGAACTGCTGCCATATCGGAATCACATTGTTGTTTCCACGTCAAAGCTACCCCTGTTATATATCCCTTACGGGCGTATTCTACATCGGTAGGCACACTTTCAGCACCATAATCTAATTCACCTGCTAGCCAATAGTAGTCCTGCCCTCTCGAGTTGATACGAGCATCGATAATATTACTATAAGTTTGTAAGCCTTGACTCACCATTTTAAAATGATCCCAATCGCAAATACCACGCAATGGGAAATTCACATTAAGTAAACCACTAAACTGGCCCTTAACATAAATTTTATCGATCAATTCATGAATAAAGGGATGCATTTCATCGCCCCGTTCAGCAGAATAGCGCTCAACAGACAAAGCTAATCCGGGAATGCCGTAAAAACAACTTTCCATAGCAGCAGATACAGTACCAGAATACAATACATCAGAGCCTAAGTTAAAACCATGATTAATACCAGATATTACAAGGTCAGGCATATCATCGGTCAATAAATAACTAAGGCCAAACTTCATACAATCAGACGGTGTTCCCGTTAGAGCATAAAGGCGAGGATTTTCATCCTCGCCATTGTACGCATCTAGTTTTAATGGAACCTCAGTCGTCAATGCATGGGATTTAGCACTTTGCTCATTCGCAGGTGCTACAACGGTAATTCGATAATATTGACTTAAGTACGATGCAAGATGGCGTAAACCATCTGCCAAAATACCATCATCATTACACATTAAAATATGCATAGTCACTCCTACAGATTCTATTTTTGATTCTTATTCATATTTCCCATACGCGTTAATTTTACGTCATCTAAGCCAACGGCTCTCGTATGAACTGTATGAGACCATACTTTGTTATGACGACGGAACCAACCTAAAATATTTACTGGAATCCAAGAGTAAACAAATAATGGATATAGTAAATAGTAGAACCAAATCTTTGGTGGCACCTTAATTTTCAATAATACGATTAATGGGAATAAATATTGGCCAACACCGATAATAGTCCAAACAGACATTGGCAGGATTTGATACAAAATATTTGTATAAATCGGTGTATATGCATTGATGTAAGACAACACCAAGTATACAGTAGTCAACAATAAGAAATACGGTTGACTCACTTGGAAAAATACCATCCAAAATCATAATATTCCCTGTTTTAATGCCTGTAGCAAACAATTTAGGAATATATCGACCAGCACAGTCAAATTGGCCTTGAGCCCAACGCAAACGCTGTTTACAGGAGGCCTTCATGGTCGTTACCTTTTCATCGTATACGATGGCATCATGGGCCCAACACGTACGGATACCATGAGTTAATAACTTCATAGAGAATTCCATATCCTCAGTCAAGCTATTACAATCCCAACCGTACTCGCGAATGATGGATGTACGGATACACATGCCTGTACCACCCAAAGCTGTAGACAAACCAATGCGATATTTTGCTAAGTGCCACATATGGTTTACCATCCAGAACGCGATGGAGAACGTCCCTGCTACCCAAGAATCCGTTGGGTTTTTAGAGTTCAAGTAACCTTGAATTACAGACTCACCTTTTTCAAGGTGATCATTCATTTCTAACATAAATTGGGGATGTACTAAATTATCGGCATCAAAGATAAGAAAGGCATCGTATTTCCTTTCCATTTTCTCTACTCGATCAAACATCCACCCCATAGCATAACCTTTACCTACTTCTTGTTTATTTTCGCGCACATGCACATTAGCACCAGCAGCACTCGCTACTTCAGCTGTCTTATCTGTACAGTTATCTGCTACTACAAAGATATCGTACAGCTCATCAGGATAATCTAAGCTACGTAAGTTTTTTACTAACTCACCAACTACAGCTTCCTCATTATGAGCACATACAACGATGGCAAAGGAGTTTTTAGGGGTATAGTTTTTATGTACTCGCGACCGCCACATACCAACAACAGCGAGTATAAAATAATAAACCGTATAGATTACGATTATTACCTGCATAGGGATCAGTAGTAGATCCAGTAGGTAATTCATACTATTTTCCTCCACACACCTATTTACGTACTATATTTAAAGCCCCATTGATGAGCCCAAACATTACATAGCCTGCAAAAATCATAACTGCCCAAGTATGCCAATCATACACGAGACATGCTATTACGAAAATTGCTGTAAGCACATAAGAAAGCTTATTAATATAAATTTCGCTCTTACCTTTAAAGTCAGGATATTTTACTTCACTAACCATGAGGATGCCTACACCAATCATACAAACTACCAATACAAATTGAGGCACCGATACGCCACACAATACGTACGTTGCCGCCAAACAGCCTGCAGCTGGAATTGGTAAACCTTCAAAGTAACCATGTACTTCATCGGTTTTAATGTTAAAACGAGCAAGGCGGAATGCGCCCAATACAGCAAATACTAATAATGGTACATAGGCAACCCAGCCTAAACCGTAGAGTTCTTTCATATAGAGCATGTAAGCCGGTGCTACACCAAAGCCTACAACATCTGACAAAGAGTCTAGTTCACGACCCATAGGTCCTGCCACACCTAAAGCTCTCGCTACACGACCATCTAAACCATCAGCAACTAAGGATAATAGTACGCAGATAGCAGCATAGAAGGTATTCCCTGTGGCAGATAAGGTGATACCTAGCACACCAAAGGCTAAATTAGCACTAGTAAATAAATTTGGAATTATAGATTTATTCATGACGTAACCTCCCGATAACAGTGTCACCACCTGTAATATGTTGACCTTTTTCCACGAATAACTCTACATTCTTATCCATATAGAGCTCAGTACAGGAACCGAACTTAATCATTCCGTACAATTGACCGCGTTCAAGCTCGCTATCAAGGTCTGTCCAAGATACGATACGTCTGGCTAAAAGGCCTGCGATTTGTGTTACCAAAACGGAGGTACGATCATTTTCAATACAAATAGTATGACGTTCATTTTCAAAGCCTACATCATCTTTGAAGGCCGGCAAGAAACTGCCCATCGTATAGTGACGGTACGTAATTTTACCATCTATAGGCGCACGATTAGCATGTACGTCAAAAACAGATAGGAAGATAGTCACCTTTTTACATTCTTTATGTAAGTAAATATCTTCATATACATCAGAAATATCCATGATTTTCCCATCTGCAGGGGACAAAATCAATTCTGGATCTTGTGGGATTACACGTTTAGGATTTCTAAAGAAATTGACGAAAAATAATGCCAAAATAAATGAAATAATCGCAATTACATAATGTCCTAAAAATCCTAATACCACTGTAATAACGAGCATAGCCCCTATCAGTGGAAATCCTTCCTTAATAATTGGTCCTGTAGGCACGATTCAACACTCCCTATTTATTTCTAATAACGGTCCACATAAACTTTGGAATAGCCAACATGCGGCCAATCCGTTGAGGTTCTAAATATAATCGATACAACCATTCAAGTCGATTTCGTTGCATCCATTCTGGAGCCCGAGGAATATTACCTGCCAAGACATCAAAGGAACCACCAATACCGATAGCTACTACGCCATCAAGGTGACTCAATTTTTCTGCAATCCATTGCTCTTGCTTTGGCACACCTAAGGCAACAAATACTAATTTCGCCTTAGATTCACCAATAGTATTAATGATTTCTTGTTCCTCTGCGCTATCGAAGAATCCATCATGAATTCCTGCTATATTTAACTCACCCACTTGAGCCGCCAAATTATTAACTGCACGCTGAGCAACACCAGGTGCCGCCCCTAAGCAGTATACAGGAATATGATGGGTAGCCGCAACTTTGAACAACTCCTTAGTTACGTCTACACCTGTTACACGTTCAGGTACATGTTCACCTTGACGTTCTGCAGCCCACAAAATGCCAGCCCCGTCAGGCACGACGAGACTAGCATCATTCAATATGGTGTGCAATGTAGGATTTTCATTAGCCAACATAACCATTTCTGCATTAGCCGTGGCTACTAAATGTAGCCCCGGCTGTTCAGTCAATTGTAAAATTCGTTGGACTGCCTCATCCATTGTTACACAATCGATAGGCACAGATAAAACAGAAATACGTTTATTCAATGTAATACTCCATTATCAACCACTATAATTTGGCGCCTCAACGGTAATGCTTACATCATGCGGATGACTTTCTCTCAAACCAGCCGCTGTAATTTGAATGAATTGAGTATTTTCAATCATTTCTTGGATGTTATGACATCCGCAATACCCCATACTTGCACGCAAACCACCAACCATTTGGAAAATTGTATCGGCCAACACACCTTTATACGGTACGCGACCTTCTATACCTTCAGGAACTAACTTTTTAGCTTCTGTTTGGAAATATCGATCTTTACTACCAAGCTTCATAGCCCCTAAGCTACCCATGCCACGGTACACTTTATAGGAACGACCTTGGTAAATCACTTGTTCCCCTGGGCTTTCATCAGTACCAGCTAAAATATTACCCATCATAACTACATTGGCACCAGCCGCAATAGCCTTAGCAATATCGCCAGAGTATTTAATGCCCCCATCAGCAATAATAGGAATTCCATAGCGACGACCTACTTGAGCAGCCTCATAAACAGCTGTAATTTGAGGTACCCCAATACCAGCAATAACACGAGTTGTACAAATAGATCCAGGGCCAATACCAACCTTAACAGCATCAGCACCCGCTTCAATGAGAGCCTCAGTACCTGCTGCAGTAGCCACATTACCAGCAATTACTGGAATGTGAGGATAGGCTTGTTTAATGTCCTTCAAGGTACGTAGTACACCTGCAGAATGGCCATGAGCAGTATCAACGATAATCACGTCAGCTTTAGCAGATACAAGGGCATCAAGACGATCATACATATCTTGAGATACACCTACTGCGGCACCAACTAATAATCGACCACTAGTATCCTTAGCTGCATTTGGATATTTTGTCGCTTTTTCAATATCTTTTATAGTAATTAAACCTTTTAAGTTACCATCATCATCTACGAGAGGTAATTTTTCAATACGATGTTCACTTAAAATTGCTTTCGCCTCTTCAAGAGATGTACCTTCCGGCGCAGTAACAAGGGAATCCTTTGTCATGCAATCTCCAATTTGGCGCGTTAAATCAGTTTCAAAACGCATATCGCGATTTGTAATGATCCCTACTAGTTTACCATGTTCTGTGATAGGTACACCAGAAATTTTATATTTTTCCATAATTTCTGCTGCATCAGATAGTAAATTTTGAGGACTTAAGAAAATAGGATCAACGATAACACCATGTTCAGAGCGCTTTACCTTGTCAACTTCATGGGCTTGTTCTTCAATAGACATATTCTTATGAATAACGCCAAGGCCCCCTTCACGAGCCATAGCAATAGCCATACGAGATTCAGTAACCGTATCCATCCCAGAACTAATCATCGGGATATTTAACGTTATGTCGCGAGTCAGTTGAGTTTTCAACTCTACTTGACTTAGCAGCACATCAGAAGCCGCTGGTACTAATAATACATCATCAAAAGTGAGTCCACGCATACCGAATTTATCGTCTCTCATTATTTATTTCCTTTCCGTATAATAAAACAAAACTACGACCCGCCTAGTCCCTATGGACTAGGCGGTCAGTCGTAGCTTAGCGTTCAGACCGCAAAATGCCGCCTTCCATATAATCATCTTTTTTCATATCTACGAAGATAACTTTTACTGCATCAGCAGGAACATTTACGATATCAACCGCAGCTTTAGTGATAGCTTCACCTAATTGTTTCTTTTGTTCTTTTGTGCGCCCTTCAACGAGCTCTACATGGATAATTGGCATATTAACCTCCATAGATGAAAAAATGAAATAAATTGTTTGTTCTATTATACGGTATGAGGAACAGATACACAAGGGAAAAAAAGCCAGATAAAAATCTAATATTATCGATACTTATGTACTTATTATTCCTACCTCTTAATTATACAATATTCTTAGGAATTTTTTTCACCAAATCTTTTTTTCTAATTCTTCTTTCATGACAGATTCTAATGTTTCCATACCAAATTGACTAGCAAAAGTCTAGTACATCCTTGCGCGCCTCCACTAGAATTTCGATATCTTTAATGATATTAGCAACCCGTAAATCAGGTAAGCCCGATTGAGCTAATCCAAATAATTGACCTGATCCACGTAACAATAGATCTTGCTCCGCTAGTTCAAAACCATCTTGCGTTTGTTCCATCAGCTTCAAACGCTCTTGACTTACGTCATTTTTTGAATCACTTACGAGGATACAGTAGGACTGATGAGAACCCCGACCTACACGGCCACGCAACTGATGCAATTGAGACAAGCCAAATCGCTCAGCCCCTTCAATACACATGATGGTCGCATTAGGTACATTGACACCAACCTCGATAACCGTAGTGGAAACTAGTAATGAAATGTCTCCCTTGTGAAATGCATTCATTACTTCATCCTTTTCACTAGGTTTCATTCGACCATGAACGAGTCCCACTTCATAGGCCTTGTAAAAGTACTCTTTTAGTTCTAAATACAATTCTTCTGCAGACTTGCAAGTCTAATTTTTTTCCGACTCTTCTACGAGTGGACATACTACGTAGACCTGGCGCCCTTCCGCCATCTCCTTACCAAAGAATGTCCGTAGTCGATCTTTATAAGAACTATCTACAGCATAGGTTTTTACAGGTTTACGACCTGGTGGCATCTCTTTAATCAAGGATACTGCCAAATCACCATACACAGATAATGTCATGGTTCGAGGAATCGGTGTAGCCGTCATGATAAGTACGTGAGGATATGTACCCTTCTGTTGCAACCGAGCTCGTTGTTCTACACCAAAGCGATGTTGTTCATCTATAATAACAAGTCCTAAGTTGTGAAAGTTAACACCTTCTTGAATTAGAGCATGGGTGCCAATAATCATATGAATCGATCCATCAGCTAACCCTTCATAGATACGTTCTTTTTCTTTTTTTGTAGTAGAGCCCGTTAATAGCTCTATAGTAATCCCCAAATTACCACACACTTCTGTTATACCTTCGTAATGTTGTGCCGCCAAAATCTCCGTTGGAGCCATTAACGCCCCTTGGTACCCATTTTCAATGGCTTTCAACAAACTCACCGTAGCTACAACAGTTTTACCAGAGCCTACATCACCTTGTAACAACCGTTGCATAGGCCGTTCATCTTCCATATCGATACGAATGTCCTCTAATGCACGCTGTTGATCACCGGTCAACGAGAATGGTAGATTTTCAATGCATTTAGCCATTAACTCTCCATTAGGTCCCATCTTCGGACCTCTATGGCACTGCTCTTTATTACGCAACAACGCTAAGCCCGCTTGCATGACAAATAACTCTTCATAAGCGAGTTGATGACGAGCCTCTTCGTAACGCTCAGAGGAATCGGGGAAATGCATCATCTTAAATGCATCATACCGACTCATATAATGGTGAGCCTCCCGAATCTCTTTAGGTAAAATCTCAGGTAACTCTTGATTAGCGGCAAACCAATTTCGTACCGATGACCGCACAACAAATTGAGATACCCCATCAGCCAATGCATAAATAGGAACGATACCTCGATCAGGCTCCCCACCATCTCCCAAGTTTTCTATTTGTGGCGTATTCATCTGCATAGAGCCATATTGAAACTCCGCTTTGCCATATGCATATAAACGCTGCCCTTTTTTATAAAAGTTCTTCTTATAGCCTTGGTTAAATAGCACAATCTTTAAAGGACCGGTACCATCTGCAATGACTACTTCTAAAATAGATAATCGAGGGCGAGGACGTTTCTCTTGAACTGCTATAACATTACCTACTACTCCACCAGTCATACCAGATTTTAAATCACCAATTCTATAAATCGTACGGCGGTCTTCATAGGTCCTTGGAAAATACGTTAACAAGGATGTTATATTGGTAATTCCCAACTTATGTAATTGTTTCTCTCGACCAGGACCTATCCCCTTTATGGTCGTCAACCGTTCATCCATAGAAACTCCTTTAAATATACGATAAACACATGAGATATATCCAATTTCTGTATATCCTTGTGTAAAAGCCCACTCTTATCATAGAATATAATATATAGTATACCCTATATTGTAGTATATTTCATAAAAAGAGCAATATGTACGATAAAAACACTTGCTTTACACTACTCTTTATGATAATATACTTTTGTTATGTTATAGATTAAGCTTGGAGGTGGAAACTATGGCAAACCTTTGCGAAGTATGTGGCAAATCCACATCTAGCGGTATGAACGTGAGTCACTCTCACATTCGCACAAGAAAAAAACTTGGAAACCGAACATTCAAAGAGTACGGGCGGTTGTAGACGGTGCTACTAAAAAAAGTAAACGTATGCACTCGCCGCCTTCGTTCTAATAAAAATTACACGCGCTAAAATAAAAAAAGTACATGTACTCTTTGGGGTTCTAGAGCCCCAAAAAAAGCAGTTAGTTCAATTTGAACTAACTGCTTTTTTTGTTATTTATAAGGTAATATTTGGAATATAGTATTGTTTAAAGAGCTTAATAGCATATTGATCTGTTAAGCCGGCCACATAGTCTACTACATCGAGTGTAGAATAAAATTCCTTACCACTTTCACACCCTTCCATATCATCTGGGTGCTCCATAAAATGAGTAAATAAATTTTTTTACTACATGGGATGCCTTTTTACGATCAGGAATTAACGCTGGTGCCAAGTAAACGTTTTTTTAAACATAAATTGGCGGAATAGATTCATGGTCATTTCCACATCACTGGACATAGATATGGCTGGCTTGTCTAAGGATTCTCGTACCATATCCTCTACCATGGCTGTAATCATGCTAGATGGAGTCATCCCGAAATGCTCGCGCACTTCAAAAGGTAACTCCTCAGCGGTCAACATACCTGCCCGTTGTGCATCATCAAAATCATGACACAAATAAGCAATGCGGTCCACGATACGAATGATTTGACCTTCCAAAGTGACAGGGATATGTGCCCCTGTATGACCTACAATGCCATCACGTACAGCAGTCGTTAAATTAAGACCTTGGTGGTCGCCATGCTTTTCTAAGACTTCAACCATACGCAAGCTTTGCTCATTATGATTAAAGTGCCCCACCATGTCGCGCAATGCATATTCACCGACGTGACCAAATGGCGTATGTCCCACATCGTGGCCCATGGCAATAGCCTCTACAAGATCTTCGTTTAAACGCAATGCACGTGCCACAGTGCGCCCAATTTGACCTACCTCAAGGGTATGAGTCATACGCGTCCGATAATGGTCGCCTGGTGCAATATACACCTGTGTCTTATGCTTTAACCGTCTAAAACATTTACTGTGAATAATGCGGTCCCGATCGCGTTGGAACGCTGTTCTAAGTGGATCGGGAGCTTCCTCTACATCACGGATGGCATCGCGGCTTTTAGCTGCATAGGGAGAGAGGAGTAAAACCTCCCTCTCCTCTATTTGTTCCCGTATATTCATCTACCCTCCGATGCGCGGTTTTTTTATCGATTAACTGCATCACAAGAGAAGCTGTTTCTTCAATGGATTTATTAGAAACATCTAATACTTGGCAGTGCAAACGGCGCATAATAGCTTTCGCATATTCTAGTTCGGCCTGAATACGCTCAATGGATGCATAGTTTGCTTCGTCTTCAAGACCGATAGCGCGTAAACGTTCACTACGAATATTATTTAATTTGAATGGGTCAATAATAAGGCCCACGATTTTTTTTGCTGGAATTTTGAATAACTCCTCTGGCAATGGTACTTCAGGTACCAACGGCAAATTGGCAGCTTTTAACTTTTTTTATACGCCAAGAACATAGATAATGGAGTCTTACTAGTTCTAGATACACCAATGATAACAACATCTGCTTTTTTAAAGCCAGATGGATTTTTACCATCGTCATATTTTACGGCAAATTCAATGGCTTCAACCTTTTTGAAGTATTCTTGGTCAAGCTTATGAACCATGCCTGCTGTCATACGTGGTTTTGTAGTCGCCACAGTACCTACTGCATCGAGAACAGGCCCCATGATATCTACAGCAGGAATATTGTACTCTGCTACCTTCTCATGAAGATATTTGCGCAAAGACTCGGACACGATAGTATGACAAATAACGTGATGACCACGCTTTGCATCGTCTACGATTTCATCGATTTGGCTTTCACTATCGATATAAGGAATGCGCACAATCTCAATTTGTTCTTTATCATATTGACTCGCCGTAGCTCGCGCTACAGCCTCTGCGGTTTCCCCTAGGGAATCCGATATTGCATAAATAATTTTTTCTGCCATTCTATCAACCTCAATGTATGCTACATTCTAAAAATACTTTTGCTACCGTCGTTTTTGATACGCGGCCCACGACCTTTAAACGTTTCTTGTTCCCTACGTCCTCGCGAACGACAACAGGTAAACAATCTACTTCATAATCTATCATCTTCTGTGGCCGCCTCTACTAACGTATCGGAAGGCTCCACAGTTATAACCTTACTAACAGGGGTCATGATCATAGATATAGGCATGGCGTGCGAATCTGTTTGTCCCATAGAGGCGCGCAGTAAATCTTTCGAGATACGACACCTACTAAATACGAATCATCACACACTAAAATCGTACCTACATCCTCTGTAAATATAGTAACAATCGTGTCATATAAACTAGTTTCCCCACTAACCACGACTGCTTGAGATAATACATCACTTACCAGAAATGACTTTAATCGCTCAGCCGTTTGTGTTTCCTTTGAAAGTCCTACGTAGTAATAACCTACATTTGGTCGCGCATCTAGCACACCTAACATAGTTAATACAGATAAATCTGAACGCAATGCAGATCGTGTAACCTCTAAATGTTCAGCAATGGCACTGCCTGTTACAGGTCCTTCTTCACGAACGATTTGAGCAATTTGTTCTTGTCGTTTCGACAGTTTCACACGGTAACCCCCTTTCATCTCTGCTTGTATTATATCCTAAGTTACCATTCAGAAAAAGAGGAGACCTACGGGCCTCCTCTTTCACCATAACTATATTATTACCAATTTAGTTCGTCAGATTCTTGACGACCACGACCAGTCATAGCATCGAGCATAATTCTTTGTTCGATTTGAGCCACCATTTTCTTAGTGCTCACAACCGCATCTGGGTTAACAGAAATGGAGTCGATACCGCTCTTTACGAGGAATTCGCAAAGTTCAGGGTACACGCTTGGTGCTTGGCCACAGATGGATACAGTTTTGCCATCTTTATGCGCCACTTCAATGAGATGACGAATTGCTCTGCGAACTGCTAAATTACGTTCATCATAGATATGTTGAACTGTTTCGTTATCGCGGTCACAACCGAGAACGAGCATAGTCAAGTCGTTAGAACCGATGGAATAACCATCTACGTATTTATTGAATTGATCAGCTAAGATGATGTTGGATGGAATCTCAGCCATGAGCCATACTTTGAAGTCCTTACTACGAGCAAGACCTTCTTGAGCCATTAAATTAGTTACTAATTCAGCTTCCTCTACAGTACGGCAGAATGGAATCATAACTTGTAAGTTTTTGAAACCAAATTCATTGCGTACTTTTTTGATTGCTTCTAATTCTAATTTGAAAGCAGGTGTATATTTTGGATCGTAGTAACGAGAAGCACCACGCCAGCCAAGTAATGCACTGGATTCATGTGGTTCATATTTATCGCCACCGTTGAGATCACGGTATTCGCTAGATTTGAAGTCGCTCAAACGAACTACTACTTGGCGAGGAGCTAATGCTTGACACACTTTACGCATACCTTCTGCCAATGTATTAACTGCAAAGTCACTGCGACCAGTTTCAATAAGGTGTAATGGGTGTTCGTGAATGAAAGTAGTCCAAATGAACTCTTCACGCATTAGACCAATGCCATCACATGGCAACACACCATGTTTTTCAGCCAAATCAGGATCGCCTAAATTCATGTAAATTTTAGTGCCTGTTACAGGAACAGATTCAGCAACAACGCCTGCAGTAGTTTGTGCTTCTGGCTTTTTAACGATATCTTCTAATACGCCATCGTATACGATGCCATTTGTAGCATCAACAGTAATCATTTGACCATCTTTAATGGATGTTGTTGCTTCATGACTACGGCTCTTAGTGCCTACGATACAAGGAATACCAAGTTCACGGCTAACGATAGACGCATGACAAGTCATACCACCAGCATCAGTAACGATTGCTTTTGCCTTTTTCATAGCTGGTACCCAGTCAGGAGCCGTCATAGCAGTGACAAGGATTTCACCTTCTTTGAATTCATCAATATCCTCAGGGTTGATGATAACATGAGCTTTACCGGCTGCATTACCAGGAGAAGCTGGTAAACCTTTTACAATAATTTCACGATTGCCAGTATCTAAAGTGTTAGCTTTCTCAGTTGTTTCTGATTTTTCTTTACGAGACCATACTGTTTCTGGACGAGCTTGTAAAATCCAAATCTTATCATCTCGCTCATCTACGCCCCATTCCATATCCATATAGCAACCGTAATGTTTTTCGATTGCTTTTGCATATTTAGCAAGCTCTAATACTTGAGCATCTGTAATAACTTGTTTTTTAGCTTCATCTGCTGGCACAACTTCTTCTACGCAGTCCCCATCAGCTTTACGAACTAAACGGATATGTTTGTCATTAATCATGCGGTCTGTAATTTCCATTTTAGCTTTATCTACATGGAAATTATCTGGTGTAACTGTACCTTGTACAACGTACTCACCAAGGCCCCAAGAACCTTCGATAAGGATATTGTTATCATTGCCTGTTACAAGGTCAACAGTGAACATTACGCCAGCGGCTTTAGAAAATACCATCATTTGAACGGCAGCACTCAATGCTACTGTCATATGATCGAAACCTTGTTTTACACGGTAGTATGTGGCACGGTCTGTGAAAGTAGATGCGTAGCATTCTTTTACTTTCTCAATGATAACATCAGCACCACGTACATTTAAATACGTATCTTGTTGGCCTGCAAAGCTTGCGTCTGGCAAGTCTTCTGCTGTTGCACTAGAACGAACTGCTACGAACGGATTTTCTTCGTTTACTTTTTTACCAAGTTCTTCATACGCATGACGAATAGCATCTGCCAAAGCTTGTGGCATTTCTTCCTGACAAATCATGCGACGAATCTTAGCACACACTTCGCGCAATAATGCAGAATTTTCTACATCATCTAACGCATCAAGCTCAGCACGAATTTTATCTTCTAAACCTGTAGCTTTCATAAACTCACGATAACCATGAGCAGTTGTAGCAAAGCCATAAGGTACAGGTACATTAGTGGAGGACGTCAATTCCCCTAAAGAAGAAGACTTACCACCAACTAAATTAACATCTTCACGTTGTAATTCATCAAACCAAAGTACGTATGCTGTTTCGCGATTCATGTGAGAACCTCCTAGTCAATTAGTGCAACACATTAAACCTTTTACACATAAATAGTATACCTTAATTTAAAAATCTGTCAATTTTTTTATAGGCATTAATATGCTAATTAAACTGAATACAAACTAAAAAAAGATGAACAATAAATCTTAAATTATTAGGCGTCATATCACTACCATTAACAAATAAAATACCATCCTCTAAAGTAATACGATATAGTAATGTAGCCTCTGAAGTCTCAATTTTTTTCTACTTTACTATTAGGAAAAAAATATAGGTAATTGTTTCTAAGGTTTGAGGCATAACAGTTTTTGTAATCTGGGCTTACCTCCATATCAAGATACTGAACCCACTCTCCACGGCTATACTGACCATAAGACATTCTAATATCCTCACTGTTAGAAACAACAACTATTCTATTTAAAACTGCTTCAGCAGTTTCATGTTTATTATCTTTATCAATCTTGTAATAAATGGAGTAAGTCAATGCAGAAAGTATCAATAATCCTAATAAAAATAAATATATACTGCTTTTTCATAACATATAATACTCCACTAACCAATTAAGCTTACATTAAATAATATAATTAAAAAAATATATGATTATTTACTCGTTCTTCCTGGCTGTAATAAAAAAATATACATTCCTAGAAGTAGAAATTCGTAAATATCTTCATTAACAAGTCTACTTAAGCTAGTAACAACAATAAACACAGGATAAATCCAAAATGGAAATCCTATATCATAGGCTCGTCTCATTCCGGTCATAAAAAAAGAAAGTAAAACCATATATACAAAAAGGAATATCCGAGAATAATATACATAATACCCTCAGCAATGGTTTTAGAATCCATTGCTTGCGGACCATATTTTACTGAAAGAAATCCAATGCCGAGCGCAAATATATTCCCCAAAAAAAGAACAGTAAGCGCCCTAATGGAACCTCCGGATCCAAATATTTAATATGTCTTATTTTTCCCATAAATTAATAAAAATATAGATATTGTAATACCTATAGGAATTGTATTGAAACCAATCCATTTTATTATTTCCATTTCTTATACTCCAAATACCATTTTCATCAGAATAATACTCAGAAGAAAAAGATAAATTAACCCAAAAATATACCGGTATCACTAAGGTTAAAAATATAGTGTTAACAGATAACCACCACAAACAGCTATTAAACTTAATATAGCAAGTGTAATTTCATATTTTTCTAAACGACTGTTTTTCTTTATATCTCTTATATAAAAACATACGCCACATATATAATCCAAAACCATGGAAAAAAATTCAGGTTTCACATGCTTCTCCTCTACAACAAATTCTAAGTTATTTATCTTTTTCCAGGATATGCTATTAATAAAACAATCCCTAATAAGAAAATAGGAGAAAAAAATTATCGTAATAATTAGCTATACTTCCACCAATAATTAAATAGATAGGATAAACCCAAGACGTAAAAAGTCCCATATCACTTAATCGATTCATACCAGCGAGAAATAGTTTTAAAGTTCCTGTCAAAGCAAATATAGTGATAATAAAATAATATATTAGAGATACATTATTCTCGGCTATATTTACACGATAAGAAATAAATATAGCAAAAATATATTAACAGTACAGCAATCCCCGTATCACGAAGATATTCCTTTCCATTGATTTTTCTTTTTATGGTCGATATATTTTATATTTTTTTCTTGATCCCCAAAATATAAGTACTAAAGATAAAACATTTACAAACCACCATATTATATGGATTACTGATATAGAACTATCAAAACTATACATCTTTATTACCCTTTTTTTGTACTTATATCTTCTTGTTTCTTAATATCCTTATTACATAGATAGTAAGATATAAATAAAGTAACCAATAAAACAGCAAAATTATACATATGATACTTATTACTTATCCACCAAGGATCTTTGTAATAATAATCTAAAAAAACGAAGAAACGATTAAAAATAATAGGTGTTATATAATAAATATACTTATTATTTATAGATGGTTTTCTCGTTAAGACCAAAAATAGCTATTGCATTACTACCTAAAAAAATATCATTAAATCTCTCATTTAACCAACCTATATATATCTAAAAAGTTTTTCAGCACTCGACCCGTTAGTCCCCATATGGTGTATTGTTCATAGGGATAGAAATAGACGGAGTAGTTTTGTCTGATTTTCCAATCGATGTTGTAGCCTTCTAATAGATGGAATGGAAAATCTTTCAATGGTCTTGTAGCGATGTCTAGATGACCTACGGTAGGTTCCATATTTAGCAGATATTGCAAAGGTACTGTAAATACTTCTCCCACTTCATCAGGATTCGGTTTTAAATCACTTGTATGTAATCGCACTGCAACGGCATATAATTTGACACCTATCGCAGATACGAGACAATCTAAATTACCAAGTAATTCAATTTGATCTAGATTAATTCCCAGTTCTTCAGAGCATTCACGCATGGCAGCATGAGCACCGCTTTTATCATTAGGTTCACAGTGACCACCAGGAAAGCTAATTTCACCAGGCTGACGGCGTAGCTTATTGCTGCGTACAGTAAAGACTATGTGATCTTCCCCATCGATTTCTAGTATTGGTACTGCTACGGTACGCAGTTATAATATCAATGTCGGTAAGAACAGTATGTTCTCGTTTTTCTAGGAAATTAGATAGTTTCTTGTCCATATATGGTCCTCTTACTTTTATAGTAAAATTTATACAATATCTGTATAAATGTTTTTATGTATCAAATATGCATTTTATATTTATCTTTTATATTCATTATACATTAACTTGTACGTAAATTTTGGATTTACTATTAATAGATACAATAGAGGAAAAATCTTATAAAAGAAAATAGACAGAAAAAAACTGTGACGAGGCTCTGCACCCCATCACAGTTTTATATTAGTTAAATTTAATTTTTTTACAAATTTACGTTTACCTACTTGAACGATCATGCCCTCTTCAAGGGTAAGGTTTTCTTCTGTATATTTTTTTCACCATTTACTTTGAAAGCACCTGCTTTAATAGAGCGACGTGCTTCACCATTAGAGGCAGTTAAACCAGCATCTGTACAGAATTGTGGTACAAAGATTGGTTCAGTTGGCGCATTCATAGCATACTCAGGAATGTCTGTAGGCAACGCGCGTTGTTGGAATACGCGTTTGAATTCTTCTTCTGCTTCGAGCGAGCTTCCTCACCATGGTACAAACGAACGATGGTGCGAGCCAATTGCATTTTTGCATCACGTGGATGTAATTCACCACTTTCAAGACGTTTTTCCATGTCCTCTTGCTCTTCGATTGGCATATCTGTAACGAGCATGAAGTAACGCATCATCAATTCATCAGGAATAGACATTGCTTTACCGTACATTTTTTAGGTCTTCATCGATACCGATGTAGTTACCTAAAGATTTACTCATTTTTTGAACACCATCAAGGCCTTCCAATAATGGCATTGTAATAACTACTTGTGGTTCTTGACCTTCTAATTCTTGTAAATGACGGCCCATTAACAAGTTGAAAGTTTGGTCTGTACCACCAAATTCAACATCAGCATGTAAAGCAACGGAATCATGACCTTGCATCAATGGATACATGAATTCATGTACGCCGATAGGACGACCTTCTTTGAAACGCTTACTAAAATCATCGCGTTCCATCATACGTGCTACAGTGTAAGAACTTGCTAAACGTAGTACATCAGCAAAATTCATAGATTCTAGCCATTCACTATTGTCGCGGACGATTGTTTTTTCAGAATCTAACACTTTGAAAATTTGTGTTTTATACGTTTCAGCATTCTTCAATACTTCTTCTTTTGTAAGTGGTGGACGAGTTACACTTTTACCAGTCGGATCACCAATACGTGCTGTGAAACCGCCGATAACGATCACTACTTGATGGCCGAATTCTTGGAATAAGCGTAGCTTACGAAGCGGTACTGTATGACCTAAATGAATATCTGGCGCTGTTGGGTCCAAACCTAATTTTACAACTAAAGGTTTATTTTTCCTTAATGGATTTTTCTATTTTTCTTTTACAAGATCTTGTTCATTAATTAAATCTGCTACGCCGTGTTTAATTTGGCGCACTTGTTCTTGAGCACTAACCATGATAATCCTCCTCGAAATACTATTGTTTTTAGTATACCATTATCTAAAAACTTTCACAATTATATATATAGTATTGGTTTTAACCCTTTTTATGATATAATATTTATAACTGCGTAATAGAATTTACGTTATATTTACTAACAAAAGAAAAAAAGAGGTGACTCTATGAGTAATAACTCAAATGCGAGAAGCGATCGCCGTTCTAATAGTAGTGCTCTACACCGAAGAAAAACAAGTCCTAAGCGTCTATTTTGGATTTGTGCTCTTCTCTTTGTACTCATCGTAACCGGTGGTGGCTGTGGTTTCATCAGTGCTACACTGTCAAACCTACCAGATGTATCCAATGTACGTCCTTCTGCATCGTCTCAAATTTACGATGTTCATGGTAATCTCATCACAACGGTTCATTCCACAGAGAACAGATTACCAGTACCTTTAAAAGATGTACCAAAGGATTTACAAAATGCCTTTGTTGCTACTGAGGACTCTCGCTTCTATTCCCATCATGGTATCGACCCTGTTGGTATCTTGCGTGCTGTATGGGTTAACATTGTTCATAGTGGCGTATCTGAAGGTGGTTCTACAATCACTCAACAGTTAGCGCGTAATGCATTCTTATCTCAAGACAGAACATTTAAACGTAAAATTTCTGAAGCATTGCTAGCACTTAAAATTGAACAACATTACACTAAGGATGAAATCCTTGAAATGTACATGAACCAAATTTACTTTGGCCAAGGTGCATATGGTGTACAATCTGCAGCTCATGTATACTTTGGTAAGGATGCTAGCCAATTAACGCTAGCTCAAGCAGCACTCATTGCAGGCTTTACCACAAAGTCCTAACTACTACTCTCCATTCAATGATTTGGAAGCTAGTAAAAAACGTCAAGCTGTTGTATTAGGCCAAATGGTTAAATACGGTTACATTACACAAGAGCAAGCTGATGAAGCACGTCAAGCAGATTTAGGCTTAGTTGCAAAACAAGAACAAACGCATGAAAAATCTAATGCATCTTACTTCATTAACTATGTAATTGCACAAGTTTCTGAAAAATATGGCGATGATGCAATCTATAAAGATGGTTTAAAAATTTATACAACTCTTGATATGGATGCACAAAATGCAGCTGTAGCAGCAATGCAAAACTTGCCTAACTACTACACTGATAGCAATGGTTTACATCAACCACAAGGTGCTATCGTAGCTATGAACCCTCATAATGGTTACATTATGGCTATGGTTAGTGGTCATGGTGATGATGCATTTAACCGTGCTACACAAGCAGAACGTCAACCAGGTTCCTCTATGAAAGCCATTTGTATATTTAGCGACTATTCAATCTGGTAAAACTCCTGGTTCTATCGTAGATGATAGCCCTGTTACATTTGGTAACTGGAGCCCTAAAAACTATGAAAATGACTTCGAAGGTAATATGACATATCGCTATGCATTACAACATTCTCGTAACGTAACAGCAGTAAAAATTGCTGACGAAGTGGGTATGACTAAGGTTATTAAACTTGCTAAAGAAATGGGTATCTCTACTCTAACTGATCAAGATTACAACTTATCTACAGCACTTGGTGGTTTAACATATGGTGTTACTCCTCTTGAAATGGTACAAGCTTACGGCGTTCTAGCTAATGGCGGTATCAAAGTTCAACCTACGGCAATCCTTAAAATTGTTGATCGCAACGGCCAAGTGGTGGAGGAAAACTCCATCCAAGAAAAAAACGCGTTGTAGACGAAAAAAGATGCGACAATCATTACAAATATGCTAGAATCCGTTATAAATGGCGGTACTGGTGGTAATGCCGCAATCGGTCGTCCTGCAGCAGGTAAAACTGGTACAACAGATGATTCCAAGGATGCTTGGTTCGTTGGTTACACGCCTGATTTAGTAGCTGCCGTTTGGATTGGTGATGACTATGGCTCGGAAACATTACGAGGCATCACCGGTGCTGACACACCTGCTATTATGTGGGGCCAATTCATGGCAAATGCTCTTGCCAATACCCCTGCTTCTGACTTCCCTGTTCCTTCTAGTGCTCAATCAGCAATCGCTGAAGGTTATTTCAATCCTGTGAAAGTACAACCTAAAAAGAAGTCGCTAAGGACGAAAAAGCAGATAAAAAAAGATGATAAAGACAAGTCAAAAGATGAAGCTGTAAAAAGATGACAGTGGCTCAAAAGATGATGCAACTGAACAAAAATCTAATTCATCGAAAAGTAAAAAGTCTAGTAAAAAAGATCGTTAATCTAATACTCTAAAGGAGCGGAACATGTGTTCCGCTCCTTTCTTTTACGTAAAAAGGTAGTAAGTTTGATATGTACCCCCTTTTACTGGACAACCAGTAAAGGGGTATTTTCATGAGATATAGTTATGAATTTAAAAGAAAAGCAATTGAATTATTTAATCAAGGTGAATGGCCAGAGACGCCAACTGGAGTGTTGACTCATACTTTTTCACGAACAAATAATAAAAATGGGCTAAACAGGAACAGTTTAATGGCCCAGAAATCAATAAGCATAATCCAGATAAGCGATGTTGGTCTCCAGAGAAGAAATATGAGTTAGTATGCCAAGTATTATTTGGAGAATCTATCCGCTCTGTATCTATTAGGGGCTGGAATTAATACTGGACAACTGTATCAATGGGTTCATAAATACAAAAACTTTTGGGATACAATGGTCTTATTAATAAACCTAAAGGACGATTACCAAAGGATTGCAAAATGAAAGTACCTAAGACTATCTCACCTCGAGAGCTCAAAGAGAGTGAATATGAGGAACTAGTTCGCTTACGAGCTGAAAATGCTTATATTAAAGCTGAAAATGAAGTCATAAAAAAGAGATTGCCTTGAGAGAAGAAAAAGAAGCTGCGCGACTCAAGGCGAAAAAGCAGCGATTATCAAAACGCTCCGCCAACAAGGCTATCAACTAAAGCATCTTTTTAAAAAGCTATGCCAATGGCCAAATCTACCTATTATTTTGAAATTACTAAAGTAGATCTTGTAGATAAAAGAAATACAGAACTAAAAGATGAAATTCAAAAGATTTTTACAGAACATAAAGGTCGGTATGGTGTACGGCGTGTATACCAAGAGCTTCTTAATCGAGGTTTTGTAGTCAATCATAAACGAGTACAAAGACTTATGCATAGTATGGGACTCGCAGGAAAGCGACCGAAGGAAAAGTATCACTCTTACAAAGGGAAAGTCGGCAAAATAGCAGAAAATATCGTCAATAGAGATTTTAGTACAACTGCACCATTACAAAAATGGACTACCGATGTATCTCAGTTCAATTTTTCGTGGGGAAAATGCTATTTATCGCCTATTTTAGATATGAATACGAATGAGATTGTTGCTTATGACTTAGCATTAAGGCCTAACTTAGAACAGATTTCTCGTATGTTAGAGAAAGCCTTTAAGAAGTTTACTAATCTTTCGGGATTAATCTTCCACTCTGATCAAGGATGGCAATACCAACATAACTATTTTAGGCAAGCACTTAAAGAACATGGCATTATTCAGTCTATGTCTAGAAAAGGAAATTGTTATGATAACTCTGTGATGGAAACCTTTTTTGGTAGATTGAAAAACAGAAATATATTATGGTTTTGAAACAGAATATTCATCATTTAATGCTTTTTGCAGTAGCAATAGAAGAATACATTAACTATTACAACAACAAAAGGATTCAAGCAAAAACAAAATGGATGCCCCCTGTGAAATACAGGGAAGCATCCATGTGTTTAGGCTAGTAAATAATATGTGTCCAGGAAAATGGGTACATATCAGTTCTAATAACTTACTACCTTTTCTATTTCTATATATGTCTATGACTATATATGTATATGGCTATACCCCATAACCAATTTGATATACGATAATAATTTACTGTATTATCTATAACTATATCACTATTGAGTAGCTTTATTTCAGAACTACATTGGTAGCCCCTGCACCACCTTCGTCATAGCCTGCCGTTTCAAAATGAGCTACATGCGGTAAGGTACGCAAATATTGATGTACACCTTCTCGTAATGCGCCAGTCCCCTTACCGTGAATAATGCGCACTTGATTAACACCACCAAGTAAAGCTTGGTCAATAAATCTACCAACAGAAACTGTCGCTTCATCTACCGTTTGTCCAAGAATATTGATTTCAGTACGAACCTCTTTTTGGCGTTGTACGGCGGAGCCACCCATGCGTTTTCGCGTCTTAGGCATAGCTGCCTTTTGTTCCCGTGCAAGCTTATTTCCTTCTTCACGTGTAGTAGATTGTAATTCGCTAACCTTTACAGTAGCTGTTAGTCCATTAATATCTACATTCACACGATTGCCATTGATAGCTAATACGGTGCCTAATGAGCGTAAAGATGTAACATATACTGCTTGTCCTACCTTAATAGCATCTGCAGTCAAAGATTTACGATCATCATCTACTGGAGATTCTGGTATATGTACATTAGAGATACCCTTACGTGCTGCATTAATAGCAAATTGACGCTTATCCTTATTTGTTTCAGAGAATTGTGCTTTCAATTGCTTGATAATTGCTTCCCCTTCGACGCGTAAGCTGCGTTTCATAGATTCTGCATCAGCTTGAGCTTTGGCTAAGATTTGTTTACGCTTTTCGTTAAACTGTTTCTTTTCCTTCTCTAATTGACCACGCATGCGACGTGTTTCATCAAGCTCTTTCTTTAAGGCTCTTTCCCGTTCAGATGCCTTACGAAGTTGCTCATTCAAATCTGAAAGAACTTCTTCCATTTCATGGCTACCAAATTGAGATTTATACTCTGCAGCGCGCGTTACGATATCTTTTGGTAAACCTAAGCGGGCCGCAATGCTCAATGCATGGCTACTACCTGCTACACCGATATGAAGTCGATATGTTGGTTTTAAGGTGCGCTCATCAAACTCTACATGGCCGTTTTCGATTCCTTCTGTATGGTATGCATAGTTTTTAAGCTCATTATAATGGGTACTTACCATCATAAGGGCACCTTTTTTACGGAAGAACTCAAGGATAGATACCGCTAAAGCACTACCTTCCTCTGGATCAGTACCAGAACCAAGCTCATCTAGTAATACCAAGTCATTAGGCCCACAATGTTTAATGATGGAAATAACTTGTGTCATATGAGCAGAGAACGTACTAAGGCTAGCCTCAATACTTTGTTCATCCCCAATATCGGCAAATATATTTTGGAATATAGGCAACATTGAGCCGTGGTCTGCAGGGATAAATAGACCACATTGGTTCATTAAACTCAATAACCCTAATGTTTTAAGGGAGACTGTTTTACCGCCTGTATTAGAACCAGTAATCAATAAAATACGGTAAGATGTACCTAATTGAATGTTTGTAGGCACTACTACATTTGGTGGAATTAATGGATGACGAGCTCTCATGAGATTAACTGTTCTATCAGTACTCAAGACAGCTGGTACACCCTTATAGGAAATAGCCAGGCTCGCCTTACCATATACAAATTCGATATGGGATACCTTTTCACAAGCATCCATCAAATCATTACTATGTTGTTTTACAAGGGCAGACAATTCACGGTAAATGCGCAATACCTCTTGCTCTTCACCAATCAAAGCCTCTTGTAATTCATTATTTAGATTCACCAAGCGCATCGGTTCAATATAGAGTGTTTGACCCGTTGCAGAACGGTCGTGAATAAGACCATCAAAATATTGACGATATTCCTGTTTTACAGGGATTACATAGCGATTGTTACGCTGTGTAATGATTGTTTCTTGGAAATACTTCTGATTATCCTTGTCGTGTAAGATAGCTTGAATATCATTTTTGATCTTTTCACGAGTTTTAATAATCGTATTTCTTAGGCTCGCCAACTTAGGAGATGCTGTATCAAGCAATTCCCCTTTTTCATCAAAGACGCGTTTAAAACGGTTTTCAATGCGATCTGTATTTGGCATATCCTGTACCCATAAGGATAGCAATGGATATTCCATATATTTCGTTCTAAAGAACTTTGTCATCCGTTTATAAGCACCAATGGTTAAATAAATATCCCATAGTGCTTCACGAGTAAGGACAAAGTCTTTACGACTCTTCTTACAGGACTCGCGAATATCTCGCGTACCGCCTAACGGTTGTTCTACCTCAGTTTGCAAAGAACGCATGGCTTCTGCCGTTTCATCAAGGTTCTCTTGAATGGCTTTAGCATCTGTCATAGGTTCGATGTGCATGGCTAATTCTTTAGCAATGGTAGAACTACAATGTTGTTGTAATTGTTCTTTTATATGGTGAAAGTCTAATACATCTTCGTTAAACAATGTACTACCTCTTTTATAAAATACCTCTAAAATAGTGGCCCCTTGTAATAGGCGTATCATCCTTGCCTACACTTTTAGGAGGAGCCTCTTTTGTTCCATTTTGAATGGATACATAATCTGCTACGATAGTACGTAATCTCTTTGGATCCATATGACGTCCATCGATGCGCAAAATATGTAGCCCTTTTCGATGTAACTCTGGCACATACGCGCGCATATCCATTTCATGACTATTCATGATGTGCATGCGGCAATACGGATCCGTACGAAGTGGGAACACTTCCCCTTTACGATCCCTCAATGCGTAATCTTCCTTTACACACGGCATAGGACAGTTTTCCTTTTTACCAGTCCCTACAAAGCTAGCGATGGCACAGTATTCGGAAATCATCATTTCCGTGTAACCATGTACCATTATTTCTAATGGCAAATTAGTAGATTTTTGCAAGTTAACAAGTTGTGCCAAGGTTAACTCTAATGATGGTGCTATGCTACTCATATTAAAGTCTTGCCATACTTGTAGTGCAGAGCCGTTAAATATGTTAAGACCTGTATCAGCTTCAATAGCACCTGTATACCCTAAGTCACGAAGCCACAATAAGGCTTGAGGGACGTGAATAGAAATGCTATCTGGTTTCGCCTCAACTATGGCCTTAAGGGTATTCATATACGCCTTTACTTCATCATCTTTCACAACCCGAGGGGTAGCAAATACACAAAGTACATTATGGTCTTTGCAAAGCTTAGCTACCTGTTCGTAGATGCTAAGTTCATAAGGCTTACGTTGTAAACGGTCACCACCGAAGATAATCTTCTTAGCGTCCCCTTCAATAGCTGCTTTCACAGCCTCTAGTTCATCAACGCGAGCACTCACCATAGGCTCAGAATATTGAACCTTACCCTTAGCAACCATAGATGACATATCTTGAGGCTCTATAGCCAGCTCAGCCCAAGCCGTTTCATGGTCTGTAATCAATAAATTTTCTAGTGATTCTACAGCATCTCGGCGCAATGCATTTAACACACTAGCTGGCCACATATAAGGTCCATCAGGAATAGACATAGAGCCAAGCGTAAACAATGTATTACCTAATCTACCTACTTGGTCTGTAACCTTCTCTAATGTAGTCGGTTTATTATTAGCATAAACCGGTTCAAACTCATTAGATACTGTCACAGTACGCCCATCATTTAATACAAAGGTAAGGTCTGTGCAAGGCTGTTCTCGGTCTGTATTAATAGATAGATAACCATGTACCTCTAATTTAGCACTGAAATCTTGTAGAGCCTCGTTGCTTTTTGAGATTTTGGGTGAGATGCTAAAGGAATACTTGTCCCGCTGCAAAAGCCCTTCATCAGGTTTGCCTACAAAATGCTTTTCATCCATCAAGGACCAATTTTGATCAATCTGATAGTACGTAATACTACCAGAGATCTTGCATTACCTTTAAAGTGATCCTTTTTCAATCAGCTTCTGTTAGGAATAAATGAACTTGTCCCTTTTTTTGACCTCTGCCTTTACCAATTAATTTGCCTTGATTATTTGGAGCCACCACAGTCATCATGGATTTCCCTACATGATCTGTTAAAGTAATCTGTAGAGAAGCCACGGTTAAAGCCAGAAGCCAATGCCTTAGCATCAGAAGAATCCATATGAGCCGTATCTAAAATATGACGATAGGTCCCAATAACTTGGCGTACATAGGAAACCTTCTTCATACGCCCTTCTACCTTAAAGGACGTTTACACCAGCGACTACGAGCTCATTCATATGCTCACTATAGTTAAGATCCTTTGGGCTTAGTAAATAGGCTTCGTGTTTAGGTAATAAACTAGTCCCCGATGAATCTAATAATTCATAAGGTAAACGGCAAGGTTGTGCGCAAGCACCACGGTTACCACTACGACCACCAATGAAGGAACTCATCAAGCATTGGCCAGAATAGCATACGCATAAGGCGCCATGTACAAAGACTTCAATTTCAGCTGTACAGTTATTACAAATATGTTCGATTTCAGGGAGGCTCAATTCACGAGCCAATACAACACGGGTAAAACCGAGGCTTTCATAAAAACGAACTGCATCAAGCGTAGCCGCCGTCATTTGCGTACTACCATGTAAATGCAATTTTGGAGCCACTCGTTGCGCCAATTTAGCAACTGCTAAGTCTTGAACAATAATAGCATCCACACCGATGCGCTCTAAGTCCTTCAAATACGCCTCGAGATCCTTTAATTCGGAATCACCTATGAGGATGTTTACTGTTACATATACAGATACATCTAGAATGTGGGCCAATCGAATAGCCTCAGCCAGTTCTTCAATGCCAAAGTTTGCTCGCATGAGCACGAGCATTAAAGCCTTTACCGCCAAGGTAAATCGCATCCGCTCCAGATTCTAAAGCGGCCATAAAGTTTTCCATCGTACCGGCAGGCGCCAATAATTCCATGGACAATCCTTTCTACCTAACTAAAGGTATAACTATAGTACTAAAAGGGTTTACCATATGGTAAACCCTTTCAATATACTGCTTGAGATTAACGTAATCTGCAATTAATTTCTGCTAATGCATCGATAATATCTTTAATATTACCGTCAATATCTTCATCGTTCAACGTACCTTCCATAGAGCGGAATTGCAAGTTGTACGCAAGACTGCGATAACCAGCTTCGATATGTTCACCTTCGTAAACGTCGAAGATAGATGCATTTTCTAAATATTCTCCACCATGCTTTTTAATGATAGATAAAATTTCACCACTAGACACGGACACTGGTGCTACAATAGCAAGGTCACGGCTAGTACCTGGGAATTTACTGAAAGATGTATAGCGGAATGCTGGAATCGTCAAGGATAATACTGCTTCTAAATCGATTTCAAACATGTATACTTTTCCTGGTAAATCAAAGTTTTTGCTCACTTGTGGATGTAATTCACCATATTGAGCAATCATTTTGCCATCTACAACGTATTGAGCACTTACACCTGGGTGGAAATAAGGTTCAGTGCCACGATTAATTTCGTAACCTGTAACACCGAGTTCCGCTAACAACGCATCTACGATGCCTTTTACATCATAGAAGTCGGTTGTACGCTCTGCTTGATTCCAACCAGCTTGGTTGACCTTGCCCATCAAGATACCACAAGCCATAGGGCGCTCATGAGGTACCTCTGTCAAAGGTAATGCTTTTGGTTCATATACATTCGCTGTTTCAAACAACCAAAGATCCTTATTTTTGTTGCGCAATATTGCGTTTGGCAGCTTCGATAACAGCTGGTACCAATGTAGTACGCATATAAGGGAACTCTTCGGAAATAGGATTCAAAGATTGGAATGGCTGTATAACGGCTATCCCCTTCAGGAAGCATCATATTGGAAAGGCCATCTTTATGCATAAAGCTAAAGGTAATGATTTGAGTCATACCCAATTTAGCTAACGTATGTGTTACCTCTTTCGTAAGAGCTTTCTTAGGCGTCATACCACCAGAGGACAATACGGCTACAGGAATTGTAGGAGCGATATTATCATAGTTATAAATACGAGCTACCTCTTCAGCGATATCAGGCATTACTGTTACGTCACCGCGCCATGTTGGAACGAGGGCAGATAATTGGTCCCCGTCTTCAGTTACAACGAATTCAAGAGCAGTCAAAATGCGAACCATTTCGTCTTTTTCAATGTTTGTACCCAAGTAATCGTTGATTTGTTTTGCTGTGAAAGTAACGGTATGTTGCTCTACAGGGTTCTTGTACACATCGATAATGCCTACGTCAACTTTACAGGATGGGCAAATTTGTTGCAACAACTGTGCTGCTCGGTCGATAGCATAGGCAGTATATTTATGGTTTACGCCACGTTCAAAACGTCCAGATGCTTCAGAACGCATACCAAGCGCTTTTGCAGTACGGCGAATGGATGGTCCATTAAACACAGCAGCTTCAAACATAACTGTAGTCGTTTCATTCGTTACTTCGCTGTCAAAACCGCCCATAATACCAGCTACGCCTACAGGACGTTCTGCATCGGCAATAATAAGCATGGAGTCATTTAATTCCCGTTCAGAACCATCGAGTGTTACAAGTACTTCGCCATTTTTAGCGCGTCTAGCCACTAATGTATGACCTTTTACATGGTCATAGTCGTATGCGTGCATAGGTTGTCCTAGCTCTAACATAACGTAGTTTGTAACGTCTACTACATTATTGATAGGACGAATGCCACTGTTGCGCAAACGGTTTTGCATCCACAATGGAGATGGCTCTACCTTAACATCAGTTACTACGCGAGCAGTGAAACGAGTACAAAGATCATCTGCCTCAATCTCAACAGATGCTTTGCCTTCAATAGACTCACCATTTTCGTTGACCATGATAACTGGGAATAGAGCTTTTTGATTTGTCATCATTCCGAATTCACGGGATAAGCCAACCATAGAGAAGCAATCTGCACGGTTTGCAGTGAGTTCGAATTCATATACAGTATCGTTCATGCCCAATACGTCTTTTACATCAAGACCAATTGGAGTATTTTCAGGGAAAATGTAAATACCTTGCGCTTCCTCTGGTAACACTAAATCACTAGAGATACCGAATTCTGCTACGGAACAGAACATGCCTTCAGAAGCTACACCGCGCAATTTACCTTTTTTAATTTCTGTGCCATCTGCTAAGCGAGATTTATGGTACGCTACAGGCACAATTTGACCTACTGCAACATTTAGTAGCTGCTGTTACGATTTGCTTAGTAACAGGCTCACCTTCTTCAGTAAGACATTCTACTTGGCATACTTGTAATTTATCTGCATCTGGATGTTTCGTAATTTCTACGATTTTACCAGTATAAATTTTCTTAATGCCATTATCCATAGGAATGACATCTTCTACAGGAATACCAGCTTGTGTTAATTCATCGGCCAATTCTTGAGCAGGACGATTCATATCCACAGGCACGTATTCATTCATCCACTGTAAGCTTGCTTTCATGAGTTCCTCCTAAAATTGTTCCAAGAATCGTACATCATCTTCAAAGAATAGACGTAAATCGTTAATACCGTATAACAGCATTGCAATACGTTCTACGCCCATGCCAAAGGCAAAGCCTTTAACCTTTTCAGGATCGTACCCATTAATGCGCAATACGTCAGGATGAACCATGCCGCAGCCTAAGATTTCAAGCCAACCTGTATGAGAGCATACACGACAACCATCACCACCACACATTACACAGGAAATATCTACCTCTGCAGATGGTTCTGTGAATGGGAAGAAGCTCGTGCGGAAACGCACCTTAGTTTCATCACCATACATGTGACGCAAGAAGGACTCTAATGTACCTTTCAAATCAGCAAATGTAATGTGCTCGTCGATGATGAGACCTTCCACTTGATGGAATACTGGGGAATGTGTCGCATCATAGTCCCAACGATAAACCTTACCAGGCGCAATCATACGAATTGGGCTGTTAGGCTCATGACGTTGCATAGTACGAGCTTGTACTGGAGATGTATGTGTACGTAACAAGAAGTTTTCTGTAATATAGAAGGAATCTTGCATATCGCGTGCTGGATGATCTTTAGGCAAGTTTAAGCACTCAAAGTTATAGTAATCTTGCTCTACTTCTGGACCTTCTTCAACGGTATAACCCATTTTCATAAAGAAGTCTTCAATCATTTCATTAACCTTTGTTAATGGATGAATATGTCCAGTTTTTGGTGCACGACCAGGCAATGTAATATCGATGCGTTCTTGTTCTAAACGAGCGTTTAACTCTGCCGTTTCCATACGAACTTTAACCGTATCAATTTCGGCTTCTAATGCTTCACGAACAGCATTAACGAGGGCGCCAGCCTTCGGGCGTTCTTCTGGAGATAATTTACCAAGACCTTTTAGTAATGCCGTTACCTCACCTTTTTTACCTAAATATTTAACGCGTATATCTTGCAGTGATTGTATATCTGTCAACCCTTTAATCGCATCAAGAGCTTCAGCCTTAATCCGTTGTAATTCTTCTTTCATTAAAGCATCCTCCTATATTTAAAAGTCTAAACTATATTATACCAAATCAGGGTTGTCTTCTTCAATAAAACGCCATGGTAATTCAGGTAATGACTTCTCTTCTAGTACAAAAAATGTACCACGTGCCAAGTGGACAAGTTCACCTAATTCATTATAGATACGTGCTGTAGCAACCATAGTTGTTTTACCATTATGCTCTACATTGGCTACACCACGCAATACAGTACCACCCTTAACAGCTTTCACATAGTTACCATTAAGATCAATAGTGCTAACAGATTTGCCCAATGTGAAACAAGCGGTCCCCATTACACTATCTGCTAAACCAATACAAACGGCACCATGTAAATCCCCTCGGAAATTACAATACTCTGTATCATTTGTTTGTAAGGTCATTTCTGCATGACCTGGTTCAACTGCTGTAATTTCAGAATCTTTTACCCAAGAAAATGGATTCTGATCTCGTAATTCGTTGAAATATTCTAATAATGTTGTAGCCATGTGTGTCTCCAATCAATATACTTACACATCCCATGGATATTTTATATAAAACATACAAAAATAGTGCGTTACATCATACATATTGTATCATGCAACGCACCATATGCGAACAACTCTATCTAATTATATGACATGTTCTTAACAAAACACTATCCCAAGTTCAAAACTATTCATAATGTAATGCATCGATTGGATTAAGTTTTGCTGCTTTACGAGCAGGATAAATACCAAATACCAAACCGATTGCCACGGAGAAGGCAAAGGACATTACGATGGTTGGAATAGAAATAACAGTACTCATCCCCGAGGCCATACCAATTAACTTAGAAGACCCAACGCCGAGAATAATACCTATGATACCACCCATCAAACTGATTACAATAGCTTCGATAAGGAAACTGTGTGACAATGACATTATAAGTTGCACCTAATGCTTTACGCACACCGATTTCTCGAGTCCGTTCAGTAACGGATACAAGCATGATATTCATAATACCGATGCCACCAACTACGAGAGAAATAGCCGCTACTGCACCTAGGAACAAGGTCAATGTCCCCGTTGTTTCTTCCATAGTTTCCATAATGGAGTTCATATTTTGAATGTTAAAGTCATCAAGATTTGTATCTTTGATACCATGTCGTACACGTAATAAGTTTTCAATATCGGACTGCAAGCGATCGATACCATTTTCGTCTTTGCCTACCACATATATCATTCGTAAATAATCAATGCCGTCTACCCGTTCCATAGCTGTTGTGTAAGGAATAATCACCATGTCATCTTGGTCATTACCCATAGCGCCACTACCTTTACTATTGAGTACCCCAATAATGCGGAATGGAATATTCTTAACACGTATCTCTTTACCTACAGGATCTTCATCACCAAATAGATTTTTAACAACTGTTTTACCAACTACAGCTACGCGCTCACGATTCTGTACATTTTTTTCAGATAAGAATCGACCAGACTTCATGGTCCAGTTATTAACATCTAAATAATTAGCATTGACACCAGATACTGAAGTAGTCCAGTTTTTATTTTGATAAATAACTACATATCCGCCATTTGTCATTGGACTTGCAGCTTTAACGCCATCTAGTTTTGCAATCGCTTCGTAGTCAGCTACCTTTAAGGATTTCATAGATCCTGGCGATGGTCGTACCCCTGGAGTACGCGGCGCACCTGGCATAACCATCAATAAATTTGAACCTAAGCTAGAAATGGAGTTTTGAATATCTTGCTTTACACCATTACCAATAGATACTAAAGCAATTACGGCAGCTACACCGATAATAATACCTAGCATGGTTAAAATGGAACGCATTTTATTAGCAATGAGGGATGCCCATGCCATCAAGAAACTCTCTTTATACATGAGTCACCTCCTGTACAGGTGTCATATGATGATTCTGGGAGTCCTCTACAATTAACCCATCTCGTAATACTACATTGCGACTTGCATACGTAGCAATCTCAGGCTCATGAGTAACGAGAATAATTGTACGGCCCTCGTCATAAAACCCTCTGAAGATGTTCATAACGTCGATAGTAGACTTAGAATCAAGATTACCTGTCGGTTCATCGGCCATAATGATGGCTGGATTGTTTGCCAATGCACGAGCTATGGCTACACGTTGCCGCTGACCACCAGATAACTCGGATGGCAAGTGATCCATGCGGTCACCAAGACCAACAGACGCTAATAAGGCCGCAGCACGTTCATTTCGTGTTTTTTTATCCATCCCTGCGTAAATCATAGGGAGTGCTACATTTTCTACAGCCGTTAATTTTGTTAATAAGTTAAAACTTTGGAATACAAAGCCTATTTGTTTATTTCGTACAAAGGCCAATTCATCATCAGATAAAGTAGCTACCTCATCTCCATTTAGACGATAGGAACCTGTCGTTGGCCGATCTAAACAACCAAGAATGTTCATAAAGGTAGATTTACCTGAGCCAGAAGGACCCATGATAGATACGAATTCGCCTTTATTGACCTGTAAGTCGATACCATACAACACAGGCACCGATAATTTACCATTTACATAGGTCTTCGTAATCCCTTGTATATCGATTACTGATTGATTCATATTCACCTACTATTAGAATGGTCCACGGCTATTATTCTTAGGAGCATTAACATCACCACTTACGATGATTTCATCACCTTCAGATAAACCTTTTAGAATTTGTACATTAGTATCCCCAGTTACACCTGTAGAAACAGCGGTACGAACTGGTTGACCATCTTTCATTACATATACATATTCACCTTGTTTATCTGTACGTACTGCAGTAAGAGGAACTACTAAGGTATTTTTAATATCTTCACCAAAGATAGTAGCACGAGCCGTCATAGATGGTAAGAAATTACCTGCAATATTTTCAGGAATTTGAACCTTAACTGAATAGTACACTACGCTATTACTCGTAGCGCCCATGTTACCTTTTTGTACCTTTTTGCAACTTTCAGATACGTAACCTGTGAAAGTTTCACCTGGCTTGGAGTCTACAGTGAAATTCTACTTTAGCCCCTTGTTTAATACTACCAATATCTGTTTCGTCTACAGCAAGGTAAATTTCTAGATTATTTAGGGTCCTGCAATTGTGGCAATAATCATTTGAGTAGAAATACCAGTACTAATAGTTTGACCGGATTTTTAGCGGCGTACCTATAACAGTACCCGGACATAGGGTGCAGTAATCGTAGCATCACTTAGATCCGCAGATACACGATTGAACGTAGATAAAGCGCGTTCATAAGCTGTTACAGCATCATCATAGGTTTGTTGAGCAATAGCATTTTGAGCTGCCAAAGCTTTTGTAGCGATTCATATCGAGCTCAGCCTTAGCCAACGCTGCGCGAGCATCATCAACAGAAGCCTGTAGTTGTCGCGTATCAATATAGGCGATAACTTGTCCCTCTGTAACGTGATCATTTTCTTTTACCAAAACTCTTTCAAGTTTACCAGCAACGTTTGTAGATACGTCTACATAGTTTACAGGGTTAATAGTACCAGTAGCACTAATACTCGTTTTTACATCACCTTTTTCTACTTGACCAGTAGTATATAAATTTTGTGTTTGGCTAGCATTTTGGCTATCCATGTAGTAATACGTACCACCACCAAGAACACAAAAGAGCAACGGCACCCGCTACTATGAGTTTACGATGCTTTTGGAAAAATTCTTTCATTATGATCTCCTTAAATAAAGATGAAGATATATGTAAAAGAGATAGTCTTCTATATCAACACATATAGTATTGTTAAAATTATACAGCACCAATTGCTTTTATGCAATATAATTTCATTAATGAATAAATTATGACATATATAGAAAAATGGCCCTAACAGGCCATTTTATTATCTAAATTAACTACTCAATATGGATAATAGTGTGTAGTCTTTTTCATTAATAGGGAAATCTAATAGTTCTGCCTCTTGATAAGAAATAGGACGGATGTGACCATCTATATAGCCCAATAATCGATTATCCACGCCATTCATCAATAGATTAAGACAGGCTTCACTCATACGGGCTGCTAAAATTGCATCAAATGCAGATGGCCCGCCACCGCGTTGTAAATATCCCAATACGGTCAAGCTCGGATCAAACTCCGTATGCTCCTTAATAAAGGCTTTTACTTCACCACTATTATAGGCACCTTCCGCTACGAGAATCACACTATATTCTTTACCACGGATTTGTGTTTCCTTTAAGTGTCGACATACGGAATGTAAAGGCATAGGATTTTCAGGAACTAATACGATTTCTGCACCGCATGCAAGCCCAGCTTTAAGTGCAATATGACCAGCTTTACGCCCCATTACCTCTACAATGGCTACTCGCTCATGTGAGTTAGATGTATCGCGAATACGACCAACCGCATCAACTACAGTGTTTAAAGCCGTATCAAAACCTAATGTATATTGAGTTCCCCCCATATCATTATCAATGGTACAAGGAATAGTCATGGTGGACATACCGAGTTTTGCTAAACTTGTAGCGCCACGCATGGAGCCATCTCCACCAATAACGATGAGATGATCTATACCATGAGCTTTTAAAATATCATAGGCCTTTTTCTGAACCTCTTCATTTTGAAACTCAGGAAAGCGAGCCGTTTTTAGCATCGTCCCACCTTGGGTAATAATGCCACCTACATCACGGTTAGATAAAGGAAATATTTTTTCCTCCATAATTCCTAAATACCCTCGTTCAATGCCAAACACTTCAAAACCTTCATGTATGGCTTTTCGAGTTAGCGCTCTTATGGCGGCGTTCATTCCAGGTGCGTCTCCGCCGCTTGTTAGTATTGCGATTCTTCTCATATCCATTACCCCCTTGTGGTGTACGTTGTTTGGATATAGTCTCAGTCATTCGATTCTTGTTTACTACATTAGACGCCTTTTGCTTGCGACGTTTATCAAATTGTGTTTCCTTAGATGCATCTTTTACATCTATCTTGTCTGTTTCATTGGGTTGACGTCTTGCTTTAAATTGCACATTTGAGTCTACTAATTCGTCCTCAATACGTTGCATAAAATCATAGGTCCGACCATTTGTTGTGTCCAGTACAAAATCGCACTGTTTATACACTGGCTTCCAAGATTGTATCATAGCGTGTACAAAGGCATTAACATTCGTATAATCCATGGTAGGCCGCTTCCCAATGCGGCGATTAACACGACTCACTATACGGAATTGTGCTGCTCGAATACCAATGATATAAGAGTATTTTTTCAATACCTTCAATGTGCGATGTTCAATAGGGAAATTACCGCCTACAGAAATAACGGCCTCATGATACAAGCACACCTTTTTAAGTACATCCATTTCAGCACGGCGGAATGCTTTTTCCCCTATCTTTTTGAATATTTCAGCAATGGGCAACCCAAAACGACTTTCTAATACGCGATCGGTATCTACAAATTGCCAACCTTTACGTTCTGCAAGATTTCGGCCGAAGTGACTTTTACCACTTCCCATAGATCCGATGAGCATAATATTGCGTTTAATTATCATTTATTATGTGCCCCTTATTAATTCATATCCTTCATTGTACTATAAAACGGCTCAAAAACAAAGACAGACTATAGACATAATATCTATAATCTGTCCCTATAAAGAACGCAATATTTCTACTGCGTCTATATCCTTGATTTCACAGCACAATGTACGTAAACTACATTGCCTTTGCGCTCTATATCTTCTATTTCTATATGTCGTGAAGGCTCTCTTTCATCAACAGTATTAATCCAGTTTATGAGTCGCTCCGTACTACCTAATAATGTTAATTCTAATATGCCTTCATGCTCATCAGTACTGACAATCATTAATGGTTCTCCTTGTAAGGAATCAAAGATACTTGTATGGCTGGTTTGAGAATTCTTGTTCTCCCTGAAAGTCTCTAATAGTTTAGCTTCCTTAGATACTATATAATCTGACTCCGCATTCATTTGTATAACAAAAGTCTCTTGCTGTTCTTGTAGGTAACTAGCTTTTTGACTCAAATATACATGTCCATATACGGAAAGACTAGTTACTATCCCCCACAGGACTATGGTCATTAGTATCTTGTTGATTGGTTGAGTGGTGCTCTCTCTTAGATCCGTCCATATGGAATGTATAAATCCCTTTATCTGCTTTAACTGTTCCATGACACTCCATTCCCGATAATCTCTGCTGCAAAACAGCTATAAATTTACGACATGCTTCATCGCTAACACCGATACCATCAATACTTACATGACCATTTTTATACTTAGACGCTGTAAACTAATATGTTGGTCCATAGCCGTATCAAGAATATATAGAACTATACTATTTTTGATAGATATTAGCTTTATTACTATCAGATGTATTCTTGAGAATTTTATGTTTAATAGCCATTAACTCGCTATATGTTTGCTCAACTACTTGATACTGATCATTTGCTCGTACATTTAGATTCTCTACCTTTTGCTGATCATATATACCGTAACTAGTCCAGCACATATATATAGATACTAAGCCTACTATAAAATATATAAGACTTATACCATACAGATAGTACCGATATGTATGCCATAGACTATGCCATCGTAAAGAACGAGGCATTAAATTTATACATTTATCTTTACCATCCCAAGCCAATCCACTTAAGCCCCCTTGCGGCCATACCAATTGCCATATCCCAATCTAATTGGCCCTTTTTGCAACGATTGCGACCACGACCTAAGAACAATAACGGAATATATTCGTTTTCACCATACATAGAAATTATTTCTTCCATATCATTTCGCTCTTCATCAGATAAGGTATCTAAACCGTACATGCGTATACCTTGAATTTCATCGATACCAAATGTTTGCAATCTAGCTTCTAACTTTTTCCATTGCTTCCGATACATCACTACCGGTAATAGGAACAATACATTCGTCAATACATATATCATTCCACCATAGCCATAGATGCATAGCCCCTTCTTCAACAACACCAGTTACCGTCCCACTACGCCGCATCAAGCAGTAACAAATAGGAATGGGCCAAAAATCGATAACATCTACTGGCGCATACGTATCTCGTATGCCTTGTTTTAACAGCTCGAGAGAATGACGATCTACGGCTACCATAAACATATGATAACTATGTCTTGGATATTCTCGACGACACGCATCCATTTGGAAGCTATCTCCATCAAAGTTAAAGTAATCCTCTACATTCCACTTAATAAATTCCTTCATATCAAAATCGTGAGGATCATAAGGTGCTACACGCATTTGTGTATCTATATTAGCTACAATGCTATAGGCCCCTTCGTCTAAATCATAGGTTTCTATAAATCTAGTAACGTCTTCATCAATGGGTCCAATCCGTTTCATCTCTAATGCATCGGTAATGACCATTGTTTTATTTTCAATATGAGCGGTAACACATACAATACGCTCATCTGTAATACAAACACCAGAATGAATTTTCTTTTTCCGTTTCATAGCCTCACCTCAATAAGGTTTTACCTTTACCACATGCATACGTTTATCTTGATCTACTGTGACATACATATGAACGCGGCTCACTATTTCCCGATTTTTTAATTTCCCATAACTCATAACATGACGAAGATTATCCATCGAACGATCTGGTTCAATGGTAATTTCTACATCCCCCTCATCTGACACTATTAGTTTTTGTTGAAAGTCCCAAGTATTACCTGCCTTACAATACCCTACAAACCAATGAGCTCCCTCTTTGAGCTGCATAATGAGCCTCTTCTAAATGGAGTTTCATCGATGGCATTGCTTTCACAAATTTGACTAATACGAAGCCCCATAAAGGCTAAGAGCAATAATAAGGACATCGTAAGTATAGCTACATATGTAATAAAGCCTGCATTATGGGCTCCTCCGTTCATGGCTTGTCTCCTCATTATCTTTATACCAATCATAAACAGCACTCTGCCCTATAGCGACCTCATACAGAGCTAATCCCACCATATCCGCTAGTATAGAGCTTATTATTAGTAAAGCGATTATTAATGTACCATCGCAGATGAACTGTTTTATTATTATCTAGACTAAATGGGTGTTCCTGCGTATACCCTACATTACGCTTGTCTCTTGTTCCTATGATGCGACTACCACTTACGGGTTGTAGGCTACCATCCGTGAGTTTTCTGTAAAGAGCATGTCTTTGTACGGTCAAGGTCGTACGCTTTGTATCATGAATATATAAGCTTATATTCTTATCCTCTACGGTAACCTCTACAGGATTCCATATCATTTGAGCTACCACCATACACCGTGTATAACGACCATCCTCCATCATCGCTACGCTATCTAGTAATTTGGCGTCCCACATAACCCCATAGAATACAATGCCTAAGAGCAAGGTAAGGACGATAACAGAAATCGTCATACTAATAAGGGTCGAGTACAAGATAAAGCCTTTCATGATTAACTTTGCTATTCATCGTATTTCCTCCAAATCAATGGATAGTGAATAGACAACCGTTTTCATTATCTATGGTCTCTACCGTTAAGCGTTGTAGTGAAATGCCCTGCACTACTACGGGCTCCACATATGTTTTATAAGTAATAGCCTCACTAGGGCTCATGATAAATTGTGACTTATGTACGCCTGTTTGAAGTGTTCCCGTTTCATAATATGCTGCTTTACCTTCCTCTACATACGTTATAGTATCTTGCAATATATGGTCCCAATAATAAGCCTTATATATCGTTATCGTCGCCATCCAGAACACAGATAATACAATAGGTAACATAAACATAATAATAGCTGCCGAGATTAAAGCATCGCCATACATAAACCCTTCAGTGTACTTCTTCCCATCTGATACGCCCCGTTTGTACCGATACCCATATGCGATTTTTCTCACCACTTTCACGATCTGTCAGAACAATTTCTGTTCCGTCACTAAGGTAAACCAAGAGCTGAAAAAGAAATAATAGTCATAGATCTTTGTATTCTCAATATTAGGAGGTAATGATATGTTTACCGTATGATGATTGGCGTCTTCTTCAATAGTGTAACTATCCTTATTTAATATGAAGAGCATTCTACCTTTTCCCATTCGACTTATGTCCAATCATGGACCAAAGCTGAACCTTTTTTAGCATATACACAACCTCTTGAGTAGCTCCATTTAGGGTATACCGACTAGGTGTTGTCACAATGGGTAAGGCAATAGATATGAGAAGTAATACTAAACTTATGGTAATCATCCACTCAGCTAGTAAGGAACCTAACTGGCCATTTATAGGTTGTACCTTAACCATTGGTATATTACCTCCATATATAGACCACCATGCAAGGCACACCAACCTCCAAAGCATAGAAAGGGACCAAATGGAATGTATCGATTACGATAACCTGTTAGTAAGAGATAGAGAGAACCAACACAAAAGGCTACGTAAAAGAAACATACAATCTCCCATGGCGTAAGCCATGTGGCAATGGCAGAAAACCATTTCACATCACCAAGTCCAAAGCCTTTATGACTCATTAGACGAAGTCCATATGTAATAGCCCCTACACTCATGACACTTAATAGGGTTATTAACATAGATTTATCGTTTATATAGCTATATATAATTCCACCTAGTACAAGAGCCATAGCCCCTTCATCGGGCAATATATAGTAATGCATATCGATGGTAGCACCTGCTATGATGATGAGTGAAAACGCAGCATACAAAGCAACGTGAATAAAGGATATTGCCTTCGATGATAATAGAATAGGTAACACTACAGATGCGATATATACGATGAGTCCTATTACATAACTAGTCCCTTTCATACCTTGTCCTTCCATATATCAAGCACCTTTAATCGATGCCAATACCAGGCAATCAATATGTATGTGCCTAATAAACACTATATGTTGATTAAATTAAACACTATGTACCTAATAAACAATATGCCCATTAAATAATACATACCTATCGATTAAGGTACACTAGGTGCTGTTACAACTACAGCTTTTGCCGTACCACCACTAACAGCTTCATAGGTAATGGTATATTCTTTACCTTTTGCTGTCTTAACATGTTCAGTCAGATACCCTTCTTTATAAAGGTTTTCAACTGTTGGTGGTGTATCAACGTTCTTGTCGATCATGTAGAGCTGGGTGGCAT